>Ga0076041_104_pt1 | contig 25122 bp, 29 predicted proteins | sample RifGroB1_FD_68138 | JGI IMG/M metagenome (GOLD analysis project Ga0076041, IMG submission 68138) | Parcubacteria bacterium GW2011_GWB1_45_7
TTAATCCCGAACCTAAATGACGCGTGGGATTTGGGGCAAACGTCGCCAGATAAAAGATGGCAGGATTTGTACTTAAGCGATAACTTATTTGTCGGAGGCGATGCTAATGTAACCGGCAACCTTGGAATCGGGACGGCAGCGCCAGACACCAAGCTACACATAGTAGGCTCAACCCTTAATAGTGGTCTAATCAATCATTATAGAAATCTTACTGAATATAACGGTGGAAGTAGCAGCATTACTGGAACGCTAAAGATAACAATGCCTAAAACCTGGTCAAACACCATGATGCAAATCAAGATTAGCGGTTATAATTATTCAGCCGGAAATGGAGCGTGGGAAGTGGTAATCGGAGGGTATAATTACGCTACTACTCCCGGTTGGTATAACTATACTGCGGAGATAAATGGAACTCCGCCATTTACCCAAGTAAGACTCGCCCACGATGGAGCCAAAAACATAATTCTTTTAGGTGACACGACTACGGTGTGGGCATATCCAAAAGTTGTAGTAACCGATTTCATCGCTGGGCACTTAGCAATAACCGGTTGGGGGTCTGGATGGAGTACATCTATAATCACCAGTGAGACTGGGATAGCTCAAATTGTTACACCAGCAATTAAAACGTATGTGAATGCAAGTGGCAACGTCGGCATAGGGACGACAAACATCAGGAGTAAGTTGGATTTAGGACAGTTTAACGGGACAATCACCGACTTACCAAGTACTTACATCCCAGCCATCAGACTACAACCATCCACGAGCGGTGGGACAACAGCGATTTTATTTGAATCCAAAGTTAACGCCGGTAGCGATATGGCTGCGATAGAGTGGTACGATGACAACCCATATACGGGTGTAGGTGGAACCAATGAACAAGGAGCCCTGGTTTTAACAACAGAAAATGATACTAGCGGCAGTGGTTATAATGATGATGTTGTTCTAGATCCATCAGGTAGGGTTTATGTAACTTCTAATGCTGAAATTGTTGGCACAGTCACAGCGGCCGCATACTACTATAGTTCCGATGTCTCATTGAAGGAGTCTCGAGAAATTACTAAAACTAGATGGAGTCGAGTATATTTGGAAAAATACTGGGGAGAAGGATGTGGGCCTTATTGCACAAGAAGTGGAAAAAATATTTCCAGACTTCGTTCATACTAACGAGGAAACTGGTCTTAAGTCTGTTGACTATGCAAAACTTACGGTACCTCTAATAGAAGCAGTAAAAGAACAGCAGAGGGAAATCGACACATTAAGAACGGATATCGATGAATTAAGAGAAGAGATTGAGCAGCTAAAAGCGGATGACTAATGGCAAAAAACCAGTCTATGTAGTAGTAACCGTTATCGGAGCGGTTGTCGTATTAGCGGGCATAGTTTTCTTCTTTAACTCGAGAGGGACACTCCAAAAGTTGAGGACGGTGCAAGATCCAGAAAAAATAGCCCTGCGAGATAGCGAAGGCCTTAACATCGAATATCCGGAAGGTTTTGAAAATGGTGAGAGGGTTATTTTTGAAAGGTACGGCTTATTTGATGACACTGGCCAATATAAATTTATTGGACCCTACGGGGATATTAATATAACGAGCGAGAACGCCGAGGTTTTTTTGACTCATCCAGATGGTACGCGCGAAGAAATTACAAGTGATTTGTGGTATATCCCATTCAGAATTCTTCCGCCTCTTCAAGAGGGGACATATACACTAACCTTTAACCTAAAAACCGGAGAGACCTACGACAGAACAATAGAAGTTGCAAAATCTGAAGAAGTGAAGCTCACACCGGCGAACTTAAGGAAAACACAGGAAAAACCAGTGTCAAAGCTCGGCATGCTTGTGACGCCAGAACAAAGCTATTTATTGAACGACTTTGGGATATGGGACAGAAAGAGTCGTGAACTCACCGCCTTTAGCTTAGGCGGCTTAGGCTTGAAGAAGGCCACCTCTATTTATTACATAAATCCACACGACACGGTTAAAAGCATTAATACGCCGGGCTTTGAGATTGACGATTACTTCTGGTTAGATATCTTTAAAATGGCGGAGATCGAGCGAGGCGAGCACATATTCTTAGCAAAGATTGATAATACGTGGTATTACGATAAAGCAAACTACCCCGAAGATTTCGAATAAATAACATCGCAATGTAACAACCATGAATTTGAATAAGCTTAGGAAACTAGTTCACTTAAATTGGCCGAGAAGAGAGCATGCGGTGATGCTTATTAGCGCCCTGGTCTCTGTCTCTGTAATAGTCTTTGCATTTTGGCTCGCTTATCCAACATCGATTCAAAAGACACTTGCTATCACAAATATGTGGCCACCGCACAGCCACGAGGGCTGGCCCATTCAGAAAACCAGTAGTTATAACGGTACATACACACTGCATCTTCAAAGGGAGCTAAACTTCTTAGATGGATTATTGCAGGGATTTAATATAAATCAGTTGACCGAGGACGGAGCATTCGGCCCAGGCACGGAGAATGCAGTTAGGTCATATCAATCGCTTAGAACTCTAACAGTGGATGGTATTGTAGGAAACCAAACTTGGACATACTTAGAGTACGACATTTTCCAGACACACCAGACATATGCGCATCCCCTCACGGTGGCCTTTAGGTATCCTGTATACAGCCAGTGTAGGAAAATAACCAATAATGCAGCTGTGGGCTTAAGCATACTTGTGCCGGTGAGAACCTCTGCAGAGTGGGATGCATTTAGAGCCCATCTTCCTACTGGTGTATCCGATGCTCTAGGTAACTGCGATGTGAGCGGCGGCGGTGGTGGCGGTGGCGGTGTCCCGGCTGAAGGAGGTGGGGGGTGGACAGCAGACCTTTGTTCCAGATTTTGGTCTGCATGCTGTCCAGCGGAGTGTACAAGTGCTGGCTGGGCATGCACTGGGTCGCTCTGTTGATTTTGTAGAGGGAAGAATAAATTGGTGATCCTCTGATTAAGCCGTTTTTGCGATAACAAAGCCAACGATGTTTTTCGCACCGGTGCGGCGGAGCATTTTTACGGCTTCATTCATTGTAGCGCCCGATGTGTAAACATCGTCCACAAGTATGACGCCCTTGTCTACAACATTACTTTTCTCATAAACGGCGAAACTATTTTTTACACTCTCTTTGCGCTCAGCTTTATTTTTAAGGGTTGTCTGATGCGGAGTGTCTTTTATTTTGAGGAGAAGGGTACCTTCGACTGGTAAGTTTAAATATTTACCCAAAATTTTTGCGATTTCTTCGGCTTGGTTAAAACCTCGCTCTCTAAGTCGTTTCTTATAAAGAGGGACTGGAATTATTACCGCATTCTCCGGGACAAGCTTCTTAAAATCCAATCCGGCTAGATATGTTTTTATCAATCTATCAAGCGTGTAGACCGAATTTACAAACCTCCTATACTTGAAAAAATGAAGAAGCTTCATAACCGCCTCATTGTCGTATGAAGTAACTGCGACTAGAGCGAACGTGGGACCGTAAAAGACTGTCCTATAGATAGGGATGCTATCAAAACAAGTATTACATATAAGCACATCGTTATTGCCCGAACGCTCTAAGTATTTTCCGCAAGCGATACAAAGTGGTGCAAAAAATATCTGAAGGACGTATCCCCACGCTCTCTGCATCGCACGCTTCATGGTGATACAATTATAGAAACGAACTATCTGGAATGCCAAACTTTCTAAAACACTTAACATCTATAGGAAAGCAGAATTATCTAGGTATTGATATAGGGACCTCCTCGATAAAGGCGGTGGAGCTTATTGATTCTCAAGGCAAACCGACGTTGAGAAACTATGGAATATTAGAAAGCCACGGGCACTTAGACCGTGTTAACGACGCTATTCAGACGAGTGGCTTAAAGCTTGTAGATAGACAAACCGCCGATCTGCTAAAAAGATTGCTCGACCAAATGCAGCCGAAAGCCAAAGACGTAGTAGCTTCACTCCCGGCATTCACTGCATTCACGTCATTACTGGAAGTACCGACGATGTCACAGGAAGAAACAGCTCAAGCCATGCAATATCAAGCAAAAACATTCGTGCCGCTTCCGCTTTCAGACGTTACAATCGATTGGATACCAGTAGGGGAGTTCGAAGACGAAAAAGGGGTAAGAAAACAACAAGTGTTCCTGATATCTATACCGAACGATCAAATCGAGAAATACAAAAATATTATAAAAGCGGTTGGACTCAATTTAAGATTCCTAGAAGTAGAGACCGTGAGCCTCGCTAGATTATTTACAGCAGGCGATAAAACAACATCCATGATAGTAGATATCGGTGCGCGCTCCACGGCCATAGGAGTGGCTGCGGCGGGCGTGGTTAAATACAGCGCGCAGACAGATTTTGCTGGAGGTTCGCTCACGCAGGCCATCACAAAAGGACTTAGCATAGGCGCAAGACGCGCCGAGGATCTAAAACGCCAAAGAGGCGTTGCCGGGATGGGGGGAGAATATCAACTGTCCACTTTAATGCTGCCGTACTTGGATGTTATACTTAACGAAGTACGGCGAGTACGAGATACATACGAAAAAAACTATCGTGATCACATCGAACGCGTGATTGTTTCAGGGGGAGGAGCAAATCTTCTCGGGATAGAAAAGTATGTATCAAGTCAGATGGGTAATCTGCCAACAATCAAAGCGAATCCTTTTGGCAAGATCGGTTATCCGCCGGCCTTTTCGCCGTTTTCAAATGAGTTGGGCCCCCCGCTAGCGGTCGCTCTCGGGTTAAGTATGAGACAATTCTCGTAATAGGTTTGTTATGAACGGACAACCAGCATCTAGTCTGAATAGCAGTAGCGGACGTGTCCCCGGAAGAGAGGTTTTGCCTTCCGGCGCACCGCGGAAGTTTTTGACGTTCAGTTTCTTTTTATTCTTATTAGTCGCTCTCACATATTTCGGTCTATCGGTGGGGTATAAAGCGTATCTAAATAGAGACATCGATAAACTTGAAGGCGCCTTGAACGACTTGAGGTTCGAAGTTCCGCAAGAAGAACAGGATGAGCTTGTAAGCTTTTTCTCGCAAGTCGCCAACATAAAGAAGGTCCTCGATGAACACGTTATAGCTTCGAATTTTTTCTCTGTCCTTGAGAAGAACACACATAGCAAAATAGCCTATACAAACATGGATCTTTCAGTCGCGGATAGAAAAATTGGGTTAAGCGGTGTGGCGGCGGACTATGATGCGCTTGTAACACAACTTGCCATTTTCGAATCCGTGCCAGAGATTGAGCGAATAGTGCTAGACAATTCGCAAAGGAACGAGGGAGTAGTAGCATTTAGAGTGACGTTAACTGTAGATAAAGGGGTGTTCAACTTTAAAGAACGTGCGCCTATCCCACAGTCAAATAGCGAACCAACGGAACCAGAGACGCAATGAACCCAGCACTAAGAAGATTAATAGGTGTCACGATTAGTATGTCGTTTTTCTTAGGAGCGCTGGTTCTTTTCTTTGCGTTTATAGTTCCAACAGCTAGCGAGATACAAGAGTTACGAGGAGAGAGAAATGCGCTCTCGACGCTTTTGGAGGTAGAGAGCGCGAGGATAGAGACTGTGAGAAGGTTGTTCGAGGAGTACGGCAGTGTTTCCACTCTCCAAAGTACTTTGGGCAAAGCCCTGCCTAGAGCGGAGGAAGTCCCTGGTATTATCAATCAGCTAAACGGAATGGCGAAAGCTTCAGACGTCACAATAAGCTCATTGGATATAAATCTTCCGGCGATAAAAGCGGGGAATAAAGAGGATGTAATAAAACCCGTGGGGAAGGTCCAAGTTACATTTACAGTGACAGGCGACTACAAATCTATCAAATCTTACTTAGATTCTATCGAGACAAATGTTCGAGTGATGGATGTGGAAAAGCTGGGACTCCAAGGAGGCGCAGAGGGGACCACCTTGTCATACAATATAGTCGTAAGCGCGTACTATCAGTTATAACATGGCAATAACCGTAGAACAGGGAAACGGGAAAAAAGGACTAGTCGGGCTCGTAGTCGGTGTGTCTGTGGTTGTCGGACTTATAATCGCGACGTATGTGCTCTTCTTCACAAAACCACCACAGATTGAAGTTCTCGTGCCATCTGAGGTAAAGACTATATCCAAAATATCGGAAGTAGACTTGGATCCTTCCAAAATCACGGGTTCTCCTCAATACAAAGCGTTGCAAGAGCACGTTTTACCACCTGTATTAGGCGAATTCGGAAGAGAAAATCCGTTCGCGAGGTTCTAAAGCTTTATGGACGAAAGAAAGCTCCTACAAACGCTTATAGGGCAGTCTCTGATTTCCGAAGAGCTGGCGCAACAGATTACCGTCGAGGCTTCCCAAACAGGCGAATCCGTAGAGGACCTGATGCGCAAACGGCACCTCTTAGACAACGTGTCCATAGCCAAGGCAAAGAGCGAAGTTCTCGGCATACCATACCAAAAAGTGAATCCGGACAACATTACAGACGAACTGCTTAAAATTATTCCCGGGGAGACAGCAAACGCCTACGAAGTTATCCCAATGTCGAAAAAAGAGAATTTGCTCGTCGTCGGGATGATCAAACCGTGGGATTCGAAGGCACAAGAAGCTCTAAGGTTCATAGCGAAGCAAAACAAATTTAATCTTGGAGTGTACGTTATAACACCCGAAGATCTTGAGATTGCTCTCCGAAAATACTCGCCGTATCAATCGGAGGTCGAAAAAGCCATCAAGTCGCTAAATATAAAAGGCGAAGGCGTGCCTCAATCTTTAAGGCCTATATCAATAGAGGAAAGCGCACAAAACGTTAGAGAAGAAGCGCCTATAATAAAAATCGTTTCTTCCACGATTAAGGAAGCTGTAGAGCAGGGTGCCTCTGATATTCACATAGAACCCGAAAGAGACAGAGTGCGCGTGCGCTTTAGGGTTGACGGCATCTTGCACGAAGTGTCTTCCTTCCCAGTGGAATTAGGACAAGCAATCGCTTCTCGCGTAAAGATTTTATCCAATCTAAAAATTGACGAGACAAGAATACCGCAAGACGGCAGGTTTCGCACCGTTATTTATAACAAAGACATTGATTTTAGGGTTTCTACTTTTCCAACACCCGCAGGAGAAAAAGTTGTTATTAGGGTCTTAGACCCAGCGGTTGGTTTAAAGAGCATCGACGACTTGGGCTTAGTCGGCAAGACAGCTGAGATGACAAAAGAAGCTATCAAAGAGCCGTTCGGAATGGTTCTTCTTACGGGACCAACTGGTTCTGGGAAGACGACAACCTTGTACGCTCTCCTGCAGTTAGTAAGAAGAGACGAATTAAATGTAGTGAGCCTAGAGGATCCAATAGAGTATTACATAGAAGGGGTAAGTCAATCACAGGTTAAACCAGAGATTGGATACACATTTGCCTCTGGGCTAAGACAGATATTGAGGCAAGATCCAGACGTTATAATGGTTGGAGAGGTTCGTGACAGTGAAACGGCCGAGCTGGCAGTGCACGCTGCTCTCACAGGACACGTTGTTCTCGCCACGCTTCACACAAACGATGCGGTTGGAGTTATCCCAAGACTTATAGATATGGGCGTTGAACCCTTCCTTCTCCCAGCCGCCTTAAATGTCATGATATCGCAGAGGCTTGTTCGCAGACTCTGTCAGAAATGCAAAAAGGCATCGCCAGCAGGGGCAGAGATTCAGAAAATCATAGAGGAGGAGATGAAAAAGTTACCTGAGTCATCAGAGGTCAGAGTAAAATTCAAAGCGCCCTACAGCGTATATCACGCGGAGGGATGCAAGGAATGCCAGGGCAAGGCGTTTCTTGGCAGAATTGCGCTTTTCGAAGGATTCGGCATGACGCGTGAATTGGAAGAAGTTATAAACACTTCACCGACAGAAGGAAAAATTAGAGACGAAGCGGCGAGACAGCACATGGTTACTTTAAGGCAAGACGGGATAATTAAGGCGCTCGAAGGCATAGCGACCGTGGAAGATGTACTGCGTGAAACAGCGAGCGATTAGCGGTGTGATATAATCAATAAATATGGATTACAAGAAGAAATTAAACGAGTTACTTCTAGCAACAGCGAGGCAAAGTGCCTCTGATTTGCACATAGCAGTGGGGCGTAAGCCAATGCTCCGCGTTGATGGAGCACTAATTAGCTTAGAACAAGAGAAAATTCTGGCCCCAGAGGACGCTCAAGGTCTTGTGCTCGCGATGTTAACTGACGAACAGAAAGAAAAATTCCTGAAATACGGCGACTTAGACTATTCATATTCCTATGAAGATAAAGCGCGATTTCGTGTCAACGCATTTTTCCAGCGCGGTTTTATGGCGGCCGCTCTTCGTCTTATCCCGGCAGAGATTCAAACAATAGAAGAGCTTAATCTCCCCGTGATACTGCGTGAGTTTACAAAACTGAATCAAGGGTTTGTCCTAATGGTGGGTCCTGCTGGGCAAGGCAAATCTACAACCCTCGCATCGCTTCTCGATGAAATAAACCACAGCAGGATGGAACATATTATTACAATCGAGGACCCGATCGAGTATTTATTCGTCCAAGATAAATCAGTTATCTCCCAACGTGAGGTAAGAAGTGACAGTCCGAATTTCCACAGGGCCTTAAGATCTCTGCTTCGTCAGGACCCGGACGTGGTGATGATAGGAGAAATGAGAGATAGAGAATCCATCTCAACAGCGCTCACCGCCTCCGAAACCGGTCACTTAGTTTTTTCTACCCTACACACAAACTCTGCTTCGCAGACGATAGACAGAATTATCGATTCGTTCCCGGCAGAACAACAAAGCCAAATCGCCTCCCAATTGGCGGCAACGTTAGTCGGAGTAGTTTCAGAGAGACTAATCCCAAGGATAAACGGAGGAAGAATTCCTGCATTCGAAATCATGTTTGTAAATTCTGCGGTTAGGAACCTTATTAGAGAAAGAAAAATTTATCAGATTGATTTGGTAGTCGAAACAAGCACACAGGAGGGGATGACAACACTGAATCGATCACTTGCGAATCTTGTTCGAAACAAGGAAATCTCTCTGGAGAATGCCGAAGTTTATTCTCTGAACCCAAGCGAGCTTCGGGTTCTACTGGAAAGAGGATAAGGCATTCATATGAAGTTCAAATATAGAGCGAGAACAACAACCGGAGACCTACAGGTTGGTCTCGTGAGCGCAAATAGCAGAAACGAGGCTGCAAATATTCTCACAAGCAACGGGCTTTACGTCCTAATTTTAGACGAGGTCAAGGAGGGTGTGTGGTACAATCGAATACTCGATTTTGCAAGCAGGGTAAAAAAGAAAGATCTCATGATCTTTACGAGGCAGTTCGCGACTCTTCTATCTGCGCGGATACCACTCGACGATGCCCTGGCGACTCTAAAGAAGCAGACGCAAAACCCAACGTTATACAGTATACTCTCGGAAATATCCACCGATATTGATGCCGGCCTCTCCCTTTCGCAATCCTTAGAGAAATACAGTAGAGTTTTCTCTGGCTTCTATGTAAGCATGGTTAGATCTGCTGAGGTGACGGGTAGAGTTGATGAAGCAGTAGGATTCCTGGCGGATTATATCGAAAAACAATCCGCACTCATAAATAAAGTAAGAAACGCATTGATTTATCCTGCGGTTATGATAGGACTCTTCTTCGTAGTCGCTGGAATCATGGTTGTTATCGTATTTCCCCAGATAGGCCCTGTGTTTGAAGAAGCTGGAGTTGAACTGCCAGTATTTACGAGGTTGATGCTCTCCATCGGAGAATTTCTAGCCGAGTGGTGGTGGCTGGTGTTCTCGGCGTTCGGAGTGTTAATAGTCGTGGCAGCGGATTATTTTCGTACAGCCGAAGGGAGAGTGCTGATGGACGAGATTCTGTTCCGCGTTCCCCTGATAAACAAACTTCTAAGGGAACTCTACGTTGCACGTTTCGCGGAATCCCTTAGTGTGTTGATTAAGGGAGGTATTCCTATAACTAAAGCCGTTGAAATTACGGGCCACAACGTCGGAAATGCTACTTATAGAGAAGCATTGCACGATGTAGCCGATGACCTGCAACGAGGACTATCTTTGTCCCAGGGTTTAGAAAAACACAGCAAGCTTTTTCCTCCGATGGTTGGACAGATGGTAGCGATTGGGGAAAGCACCGGGCGGCTCGATGTATTGCTCAGTAAAGTCTCAGATTTCTATACCAGAGAAGTGGATAGCCTGATCGGTAGTTTAATAGAACTTATTCAGCCGCTCTTGATGATTGTTATCGGAGTCTTGGTCGGCGGGTTATTCGCGTCGATACTTATCCCGATATATAATTTAGCCCAGACGTTCTAGTTTGGTATAATTAGTGAAACAATTAAAGGGTCGAAAAATAAGAAAAATATGACAAGAAAATTAAACCAATTCAATAAGAGTGGAAACCACGGTTTTACGCTTATTGAAATGCTTATCGTTATCGCCGTTATCGCCATTCTAGCCGGGGTGGTGTTAACTGGTGTTAGCGGCTTCCAGGCATCCGCTCGTGACACGCGTAGAATCGGAGACTTAAGAACAACCCAGAATTACTTGGAGTTATTCTTCAACAAGTGCGGTCATTATCCGGTAGACGGGACGACATGCGGCGGCGCGATAAGTACCGAAAAAAATTCTGTCGCTTGGAGCGAAATTGAGACCGCGCTAAAAACTGTTACTTCACAGGTACCAACTGACCCAGTCGGTAACGGTGCGTATATCTACGAATACGGGTATTGGGACAACGGTCTGGGCTACGAGTTACAGGCTACTCTAGAGAGAGACAACAGCATTCTCGATAACGACATCAATCCCAAGGTACTGAGCTGTAACGAGAGCGAGACAACAAGAGAATTCTGCGTGCAATCGTAACCGAAAGTGAATAGCATAACTCAGTTATTACTGTTTGCTTTTGGTACTTTTGTGGGGAGCTTCGTAAACGTCCTAGGAACAAGATATTCTGAAAAGGACGGCTTTAGGCTTGCCGTTCACGGGAGGTCTAGATGCGATCACTGTAAGAAGCCACTCATGTGGTACGAGCTCATTCCAGTTTTGAGCTTTCTTGCACTTTCAGGGAAATGTAAGAACTGTGGAGAAAGAATCGCCGTACAGCACTTGGTTGTGGAAATCCTAACCGGGCTAGTTTTTTTGTTGGTCCCGCTCCAATTTGGGCAAGGAATTCCGGCGTTGATTTGGGTGCTCGCGTTTCTTGCTTTCATTCTCATATCAATAATAGACTTACGCTTGAAAATAATTCCTGATAAACTCACGGTTTTCATAATAATTCTCGGCGCTCTACTTATTGCCTATTATCACTCGACAGATACGTTCGGCCTCGTCGACGGAGAGGTGCGTGGGTCGTTTCTTGGGACATACGCGGTAAGTTTCTGGATTGGCAAACCGAACGTGCTTTTAAACTACGCCGCAGGAGCCATACTGGGTCTTATTTCTTTCGGGCTTATCTACTTTCTTAGTAGGGGAAGAGCAATGGGGTTTGGGGATGTAAAATTGGCCGGTGCGGCGGGTATCCTAATCGGGTGGCCGGATATTGGGGTGGCAATTTTGCTAGCGTTTATAACTGGGGCAGTTTACGGCTCGGCGCTCATTCTTCGTAAAAGAAAGAACATGAAAGACAGTATCCCGTTCGGGCCTTTCATAATCCTAGGGGTAACATTAGTCTTCTTTTTCGGGTACTATATTCTAAATGGGTATTTCTCGGCTTTTTCAATCTACTAGGGGGGATAAGAAAAGACGCAGTGGTTCTAGTCTCCATGGGGGCTATTTATCCATTAAAGATAGCGCTGGCTTCACACTTATCGAGGTCTTAGTCGTAATGGGAATTATCGGGATTCTAAGTACAATTCTCGTCGGTTATACAAGGCAAAGCAGTAGGAACCTACTACTCTCTAGCACAGAGGCGAAACTTATAAGCTTGTTCTCCAGAGCGAAGTTTTTAAGTATAGAGACATTTTTTGATCAACTCGATAACCCTCCAGTTACTAAAAAAACTTGCGCATACGGAGTCTACGTGGATTATGAAAAGGGCGAAATATTTATTTTTCAAGACAGAGTAACTATTAATGTTGGTGGTACGACAAATGAGTGTGATGGAACAAATAATCAATTTATTGAGAACTCCGACGATGCGAAACTCCAAGGCGAGCTGGATTTTGTAAAAATTAATAGCACCGCCCTAGTGATTAATGACTCGCTGGATAATAAACTTGTCAACGTCGTTTTCATACCGCCTGACCCCGATGTCATTATAAACAGCGATGAAGGTGAAAATAGCGCGGACTTGGAGATAAGCCTTCTCGACGGGTCAAATTCTTTCACATTGTCGGTGAATAACGCCGGTCAGATAAAAGCAGAACGATGAGAAGAAACAACGGGCAACTTATAATTGAAATGATGGTGGCCGTAAGCCTCCTAATGATAGGACTTCTGGGTATCTTTGCCGTCTTATCACAGTCGCTTGGGCTAAATCGCGTTGCGGCCAACCAATATATAGCCGCGCATCTAGCGGCGGAGGGAATAGAGGTCACAAAAAGCATTATCGATGCAAATTACATCAATGGTGGACCGTGGAATCTCGGGCTCGAAAGCGATGGGGATTATGCTGTGGAGTATAACAGCACCGAACTTGATGGAAGCTCCGAGAAACTTGAAGCCAGGCTCAAACTTGATGAGTCGACCGGCCTTTATACGTACGAATCGGGTGTGGATACAAACTTCAGGAGGACAATCACCATAGACAATATTCCCGACGCGGATCCTACAGAGATAAAAGTAATATCCCGCGTCTACTGGAAAGATAGAGGGGGCGTCGATTTTGATATCGTGTTAGAAGATAGATTTAGAGATTGGAGAGAATGATCATAAAGGGAAAAACCAGAGGCTTCACGTTAATGGAGCTAATGATAGCTACCAGCCTGTTTGTTATTTTGATAGCGATCGCAAGCGGGGCGTTTATAAATACGCTGCGTACACAAAGAATCATCACGAATCTCAGCGAATCTATGAACAACGTTGCTCTCGCGATAGAACAGATTGCTAGAGAAATCAGGGTTGGATTCAGTTTCGAAGGCGGAGGTAAGATACTCGAGTTCATAAACTCTAGCGGCAACGGTGTAACTTACGAGTTAAGACAACAACAAGATAGCGATAATAGCGGCATATGGAGGTGCGAAAATGGTTCTGATTGTGAGTTTATAACTTCCCCCGAGGTAAATATTGATAGACTTGAATTTATTCTACGTGGGAACGGTAGCGATAGGGAACCTCCAAGGGTAACGATTCTAATCTCGGTCGTCGGAGAAAAGGACATAAGAGTTGATTTGCAAACAACAATTAGCAGCAGAATTATAGATTCATGATTAAATTAGCTAGACAAAGGGGGCAGACGATGATTCTCACGGTAATGATTTTAACTAGCGCGATTCTAAGTGCGACGGCGATCTCGGCGCTACTTGTTCTCTTTCAACTTCGACAAGCCTCGGATATAAAAGCTTCCATGCAGGCGATATTTGCTGCAGATGCTGGTGTGGAGTGTATTTTTTATGAGAGGTTAGGTCCTGGAGGGGAGAATTACTCAAACTGTAATACTAGCGAGATTGGATTTATTAACGGTGCATCGTATGCAGTGACATTCGATGAATCAGGGGAGAATTTCAAATCGATAGGTAGAGCTGGAAGAGTTGCTCGCGCCTTTGAAGTAGGTTTCTAACTTATGGACAAAGCCGCCGCAAAAGAACGCGTGGAAAAACTAAAGCGTGAGATTGAGAAATATCGCTACGCCTATCACGTTTTGGATAAATCGCTTATCTCCGATGAAGCACACGATTCACTAAAGAAAGAGCTAGCCGACCTTGAGGATGAATTTCCTGAGCTTGTTACGTCTGACTCTCCGACACAGCGAATGGGCGGAGTGCCGCTCGATAAGTTCAAAAAAGTCCGCCACGAAAAGAGGATGCTTTCGTTCAACGACGCATTTAAAGAAGAAGATGTGCGAGCTTGGTTCGAACGAATAGAAAATTATCTTGGGAAAGGTGTAAAGCCCGAGTTTTATGTTGAGCTTAAAATTGACGGCTTCGCCATAGAGCTCGTTTATGATAACGGTGTGCTCAAGGTTGGTTCAACGCGCGGTGATGGAGAAACAGGGGAAAATGTTACAGAGAACCTGAAAACGATAGAAGCAATACCACTCAGAATCGAGAGCAAACAGAGACTTATTGTCCGTGGCGAGGTATTTATGACTAAGAGTGAATTCGAGAGAATTAATAAAGAGCAAAAGAAAGCTGGCAAGGCGGAGTATGCAAACCCTAGGAATACGGCGGCTGGCACCATAAGACAGCTAGACCCGAAAATCGCCGCATCACGCAAGCTAGACGCGCTTATGTACAGTTTGGTATCGGACCTTGGTCAGAAGAGACATAGCGAGGAACATGAAAAGCTTCGCGATCTGGGATTCAAAACCAACAACAAGTCAAACTTAATTGCTAGATCAATCGAAGAGGTACTAAAATATCGCGACAAATGGGAGAAAGAACGTGAAGGACTTCCGTTTCAAATAGACGGAGTTGTAGTTGTTCTAAACGACAATAATACATTCGAAGAAGCGGGTGTTGTTGGCAAGGCGCCGAGGGGCGCGATAGCTTACAAATTTGAGCCAGAGGAAGCCACAACAATCGTAGAGGAAATAAAAGTGCAGGTTGGCAGAACGGGTACGTTGACTCCGGTTGCGGTTATGCGCCCAGTTCATATCGGTGGGACGACGGTTACGCACGCAACTCTTCATAATTTTGACCAAATTGAAAGACTCGATGTTAGAGTGGGCGATACTGTTATTGTGGAGCGCGCCGGTGACGTTATCCCACAAGTCACAAGCGTCCTAAAGAATCTTCGGACTGGCAAGGAGAAAAAATATAAAATCCCGGAAAAGTGCCCGATAGATGGATCAAAAATTAGACACGAGGGCGCGATCTATAGGTGTAGCAATTCAAATTGCGGAGCAAGGTTGAGAGAAGAACTTTACCACTTTGTTTCGCGTGGTGCGTTCAACATCGACGGTCTTGGCCCTAAGATTTTGGATAAATTTATAGACGAAGGCCTGATACTAGATGCCGCTGATATATTTACTCTAAGTCGAGAGGACATATCTGTACTCGAAGGGTTCGGAGACAAATCGGCGGAGAATATCCTAAAAGAAACGGAGTCTAAGAAAAATATATCCCTTCCTAGATTTATTTACAGTCTGGGAATACTACACATTGGTACAGAGATGGCTCAAGTTATTGCGGAAGTAGTTACGAAAAATAGGATCGTCATATCAAAACCCACAGATCTGCTTAGCTCTCTAAGAAAGCTTAATCAACAGGACTTACAAGAGATCGAGGGAATAGGCCCGAAAGTTTCATCGAGCATTTACGAATGGTTGAGAAACACCGCTCACTCGGCTCTACTTCATAAGCTCGAGCGCGTCGGTGTCCGCATCGAAAAGTTTTCTATACCAGCTTCTGGTAAGCTAACCGGAAAGACGTTTGTGATAACTGGGACACTCTCCACTTTGTCTCGTGAGGCTACAAAGGATAAGATTAAGAAACTCGGTGGACATGCCGTAGAGTCAGTTAGTTCCAAAACCGACTATGTTGTGGTAGGGGAAAATCCTGGCTCGAAGGCGGAGAAGGCTAGGAAATTAGGGGTGAGAATAATTGACGAGGAAGAGCTTATCGCGTTAATTAAGTAAAGATATGTTGAAATTTGATGTAGAAAAATTTGCGAGACTGGCGAGGATTAAGTTTACCGACAAAGAGTCAGAGAAGATAAGTAAGGATCTAGGCGACATCCTAAGCCACTTCAAAGAGCTAGAAACCCTCGATACAGAGAAAGTTAAACCTATGTCTGGAGGCACTTCTCTTTCGAATGTTTTTAGAGAAGATGAGCTAGAAAAGACACGCCAGTCGGGCGGTGAAGGTCAATTTCCTGAAAAAAAGGAGGGATATCTAAAAGCCCCAAAAATTTTCGAGTAAATAATTATTTACCAAGCAAATGGTTGAAATAACCGGAATGACAATCAAAGAAGCGCATGAAGGCCTGAGCAACAAAAAGTTTTCTGCGAAGGAGCTTGTAGGAGATACGCTTAAAAGGATTGATAAAGAGGATAAAGGTATTCGTGCGTATCTTTACGTTAACGAAAGTGGTGCGCTAGAGACAGCAAGCACTGTAGATAAGGACATTTCTGCGGGTAACGAAATCGACCCTCTCGCCGGCATTCCGGTAGCAGTAAAAGACAATATTTTAGTAATGGGCATACAAGCCACAGCCGGTTCACAGATTCTAAAGGACTACGTCGCATCATACGATGCGACAGTTATAAGGAAATTAAAGGAAAAGAACGCAGTTGTTATTGGCAAGACTAACCTCGACGAGTTTGCTATGGGAAGCTCCACAGAAAATTCCAGTTTCGGCCCTACCAGGAACCCATGCGATATAACCCGCGTCCCAGGAGGTTCCTCCGGCGGATCAGCGGCAGCTGTGGCATCTCATATGGCTGTCGTGGCTCTTGGTACTGACACTGGAGGATCTGTAAGACAACCAGGGGCATTTTGCGGGGTAGTAGGCTTAAAACCAACATATGGGGCAGTGTCGCGTTATGGTCTTATCGCGCTCGGCTCATCTTTGGATCAGGCTGGCCCTATCACAAAAACCGTCGAGGATTCGGCGCTCCTTTTTAATGCGATAAAAGGATATGACAAGCTTGACGCGACTAGTTCAAAAGAGCCATACGAGGAAGAAGAGTTGTTAAATCCTGATCTAAAGAAAGTAAAAGATCTTAAAGTCGGGATTCCAGACGAGTATTTTGTTGAAGGGTTAAGCAAGGAGGTAGGTGAGACGATAGAGAAAGCAATCAAATCTATTGAGAGTTTAGGCTTGAAGACCAAAAAGATTAGCCTACCGCACACAAAATATGCAATTTCCGTTTACTACATCGTTATGCCATCTGAGGCGAGCACGAATCTCGCGCGATACGACGGCATTCGCTACGGCACTCGCGGCGCGTCTAAGAGTCTCCTCGCACTATATGAGTCAAATAGGGGAGATGGTTTTGGACCGGAACCAAAGCGCAGAATTTTACTAGGAACTTTCGCTTTATCTGCTGGATACTACGACGCTTACTATGACAAAGCCCAGCGCGTAAGATCGCTCATTAAAGAAGATTTTGAAAAAGCGTTCGAATCAGTTGATGTAATTCTTACCCCAACGGCGCCAACGACCGCGTTTAAATTCGGTGAAAAGACGGCAAGTCCACTCGAGATGTACTTATCAGATATTTTCACAATACCGGCGAATCTGGCTGGCGTTCCGGCGATTTCAATTCCAGTCAAAGAAAATAAAGATAGTCTACCAATAGGGTTTCAGCTTATGGGTAGGCACTTTAGAGAAGCAGATATTTTGGGGATAGGGCAATTCTACGAAAAGTCGTAAGAAATCTGCTACAATATCAAATATAAGACAATGGATATCCTGCGCGACAAAAAACTCATAATCGGCTCAATGCTCTCAATCGCGATTCTGTTCGCGGTGTTTCTCACGACAGGATACTTGGGTCTGCCATTCTACAAAGTTGATAGAGGCGATAATCTTGGATGTTTCATAATGCTGCCAGTGCCAGAGTGCTATTCTGGCAGAAAGATCACATACCTTGGAAAGGATGCCGTAGGATTCGACCTTAAAGAAGAAACAGAAGTTTATGCTCCTTTTAACGGAGCATTCTTTGAAGACGAGACACTCTACGAAGACGAAGAAACCACAATCGTTGCTGATCGCTTCGTGCGTGCCAGGTTTGGCATACTAGATACTTCGTCCTTCATAGTATTCACTGGAGATCATTTTCCAAATGTTAGAGGTGGCGGTAGCGTAACTGCTGGGGAAACGGTTGCCATCACAAATCCCGCAGGAGATATAATTCACGAAACATCCAGTTCCAATTTCGTCATCTACGCGGAGGACTACGACCTCGCCAGTCTCTTTCGATAACTCTGGCTTGACACCTTGGGGTGTTTTGTTATGTTGAAGTTACGAAAGAACGCACTGGGCTGAAACGGGGGTAGCGCCCTGTTTTACAGCCCAATACTAGATTCACCAAAGGAGGTGACGCGATGAGAAAGCTCATCATCATGCTCGTCGTCGTCACCTTGACGGCGTCGGCATGCGCAAGTAGAGGCCCAGGGGGTCTTGACCCCGTAGGAGCTGAAACGACCGCGCCAACAACGACCACGATCGTCCCTGACACCACTACGTCCACGTCGACGACGTCAACGACGCAACCCGCGCCGGCGACTACCCCAACGACTACGACGACGGTGCCGGAGAACTGCACGTTCCGGTGGGACTTGAAACCCGCCGAGACTGGCGTCCTCCGCGAAGAATGGGACTTGAGCCCGCTTCACGGAAACAAGTACGGAGCAGTACTCGTGGCTCTGCGGTACGTGGGGTTTGAGATAATCCTTCCAGAAAACCAACTGGTCCTGATTTTCAAGGACGATCGGTTTGAAGAAGAGATTCGGCTTCTGTGGGCGAAGTTTGGTGGCGGCTCTTCTGTTGGCTTCATGCCAACAATGATCCATTACTTGGACTTCTGGCTCGGTGCGTCCAACTCGGAGGCCCAGCACCCGGAGTTTGTGGTATTGATGGAATTCGCGGTCCTTGATTACATGATTGAGGATTGCGTTTACCCGATCCTGGTGTACATGAGCCCATCGTGGATAGACGACATCGGCGGCATGCCACGAGACGAACTTCCCAAATTCGAGATGCTGAGACGCGGAGTGGAACACAGGGAGGCAGTGAACCTGTCTCTCATGCTCCCCGCGCGTTTTTTGTATATTGCCTGTGATATAATCAGTTACTAAGAGGATTTCAATGAATTTCAAGAAATTTTCAATACAACAAATACTACTTCTCACTATTCCAATCGTTGCCGCGATTGTTGTCTCTGGCGTCCTCATAAGTTTAGACAATACAGTTAGTAATACAGCAAACGCACAGGCAACATGTGGAGGCACATACAGCTATACAGTTAGCGAAAAATATTGCAATGAAAATGCAACTGTGTGTAACCCAAGATATCTGCCCGATTGCGAACCAATTCCTGGTGAGGCCTGCCAGTCCCGCACAGTTACACGCGGCGGTCTATGCGGTGATGCCGCCCTTCATCCATCGACTCCGCCCGGCGGAGATATGCCATCCCAATATACAAACGATCAAGGATACAAAGCACAATCTGGTGATTGCGTAACACCACTTCAGTTTTTGAACTCATGCCAGAGTAACGGAACGAATTTGTGCAGTACAAGCGCGTTTGGCGGCGGCGCCACATACAGATTGTGCCCAACCAGTACAACCCCACCTCCTTCATCAACCCAAACCTGCGAAGAATATTCTTCATATCCAACCCTCTACGGATACCATCACTGGAGCACACCAAGATATGACTCACATACAGCTGAAGTTAAAGAACTTCAGAATTCTCTTATGTATCTTGGCTATCCTCTCCCAATATATGGAGCTGACGGATGGTATGGCACAGAAACAGAAACAGCAGTGTCCCAGTTTAAATCCGCAAACGGTCTTGGCTCAGACGGGACAGTTTTCGATACAGCCGCATGGAATGTTCTTGAAGCTAAAGTAAACGCAAAAGTTGGAACGTGCGGAAGTACAACCACGCAAACAGTCACATACACCCTCGAGATGCGCGCCAAAGTTCGCAACCTCGATGGAACTGTAGTAGGACTCTTTCAGACATCAGGCACGGGCATCACTTTGGACACATGTCTGGGATCGGGAGTAACAACATTTAGAAAAACATCGAACTCTGTGAGAAACGGTTGTTCCATCTCCGCTCCAAGCTCAACTCCATTTAACGGAAAAACATACATATTCAGCCACTGGTTAAAGAAGGGGATCACAGTGTCGGAAGATCCAAATTCGTCCATAGACGTTGATGACCCGATTCTCGTTGTATCCGCCATCGCACACTATCAAGAACCAGGATGCGGTAACTGGATCGTAGAGTCTGGTGAAACTTGTGACGACGGCAACAATGTAAACGGAGACGGCTGTTCAGCAGCGTGTCAGATAGAACGCACTCCTATTTGTCCAAACGGCATCGTAGAATCACCAGAAACCTGTGATGACGGCAACACAACAAATGGAGACGGCTGCTCTTCAACGTGTCAGACAGAATCCTCATGTGAACCAATCATGGGAAACCTGTGACGGAACCACAAACTGTACTGCAGACTGTAACTATGCAGAGTGTGTTGACGGGTCTGACAACGATGGAGATCTAGCCACAGACAGTAGTGACACTCAATGTGATGAAGACTGTGCTCTCACAGACACCTGCGGAGGTGGGAACGGCGGATGTACCGGAGACGGCTGTGGTCCATGCGTAGGTCTAGGATGTGACGACTCTGAAGACGAAGAAACTCCAGTTGTCTGGATTACCGCAACGCCAAAGGTAGTAGCCAGAGGAGGAACGACACTTCTTGACTGGGGGACATATAGTCTGGGAAGCGTAACCTGTACGTCTAATTCAGACCCTGACGATACTGAATGGGCAGATGACGCAATAATCACACAGGAAGGGCCGGGAGAGGGGATTAACATCACACTCGATATAACAGGCATCACAACTTTCAGTATCACCTGCATTAACTCCGAGCTTGAGCCAGGCTCTGCTTCTGTGGATGTTGTGGTGCTGACGATAAAGGAGGTTAGGCCGTAAGCTCATTGTGACTCTCGTGCTTATTATTCTGCCGCTTTTGTTTATGCCCTTTGTGGTCTCTCAATTTCTCGGCGCGTACGATTTCAGCACACTTGGCTTATAGCCCATAATATTAACTATGAAAAAATCACTGATTGTTTTAGGACTAACCGCTATCGCTGTTGTTCTCATCATCGCCTGGGTGGTTTATTCCGCGGAGAAGGCCGATGATGAAATCATAGTCACGAGTTTCGAGGAATGTGTGGATGCAGGCAACCCAGTTATGGAGAGCTACCCGAGACAATGCAGAGCAGGCGATCGGACTTTTGTCGAGAATGTCGGCAACGTACTCGAGAAAGCAGATTTGATACGTCTAGACTCGCCTTTACCGAACGGTAATGTCATAAGCCCCTTTGTGATAAAAGGAGAGGCGAGAGGGTACTGGTTTTTTGAGGCAACATTCCCAGTTGTACTTACCGACTGGGATGGAAGAATAATCGCCGAGACATACGCAACAGCCCAAGGCGAATGGATGACGGAAGATTTTGTACCATTCGAGGCGACAGTTGAGTTTGAAAATCCAGTTTTTGAAGGAGCGGATGAAAATCACTTCAGCAGGCGAGGAGCGCTCATCCTACGGAAGAGCAATCCGTCGGATCTGCCAGAGAACGACGATGCGCTCGAGATTACGATCTGGTTTTAGGAACATCCATCGACTCTTTGTCCAAATCCAGTCGCCAAAAATACAAAAACACTCCCGTTATGGAGTGTTTTTGTATTCTTGGCGGACGCGACCGGATTTGAACCGGCGATCTCCTCCGTGACAGGGAGGCGTGTTAACCGGGCTACACTACGCGTCCGAGCAGAGCAATTAATGTGCTCGTATGTTAATTTCTTGCGAGGACTCGTAGTGCAAGCGAAGCGCCACACTACGCGTCCAACGTTCTAGAGACTTCTCCGAGTATACTAACCCTTCAGCTTTTTGACAATCCTGTCGAACTCATCTCCGCGCTCACGATAATTCTCGAACATGTCAAAGCTAGCTGCACCCGGGGAGAAAATCACAATATCGCTCGGCCTCGCCTTTCTAAAAGCAGTTTTTACAGCATTTTCTAGGTTGCTCGAACTGTGAATTAGAGTTGTGCTTCCGAGGGCTTTTCTCATCTTTGATTTGCACTCGCCAAAAAGGACGATGGCCTTCACATCTTCCTCATTCACCGCGGTTCGGAGAATTTTGAAATTCAAGTTCTTATCTTTACCGCCAGCTATTAAAATCTTCGACTTTCCAGGAAAGGACCTTAGCGCCGCGACTGTCGTTTGGGGATTGGTCGAAGCGGAATCGTTGTAAAAACTGACACCCCCGAGGTTTCTTGTAAGTCTCAGTCTGTACGGGAGACCAGTGAATTTATTTATTACCTCCAAGCTTATAAGAGGGGACACACCAAAGCGTGACGCCACTGCTGCTGCTACTGCGGCATTTTGTTTGTTGTGCTGACCAAGAATTTTCAGATTCATCGGAAAATCTCCTAAAGATACAGAGGTTTTCTGCCCCGCACTCATTTTTGCAAGCGCGGTCGAGATTTTGTTCGTCGGGACATAAAAAACAAAATCGTTTGAGTCTTGGAATCTGACAATTCCGGATTTTGCGTTAACATACTCGGCAAAACTCTTATGATGATCCATGTGATCAGGGAATATATCGAGGATTACCGCAACATCCGGAGACTTTTTAACTCCCTGGAGTTGGAAGCTCGAAAGCTCCAATACTGCTATAGAATTCTTCCGAAGCTTGGGGAGTAAGTCCAGCGTAGATTTACCAATATTCCCCGCGATATAAACATCCCTACCAGCGCGTTTTAGTATTTCGTATATGAGTGTCGTGGCAGTGCTTTTACCCTTTGTGCCTGTTACTCCTATTACAGTACCCCTGGCCCCCGTAAGGAAAACATCCGTCGCACTTGTTACATTAACGCCTCTTCTGGCAGCTCTTTGTATCTCCTTAGTATTAAAAGGTATACCCGGAGTGCGGAAAATAATGTCAAAACCATCAAGATTTTTCAGATAATTCCTGTCTTTCTTCTGATCTAGAATTGTTATTTCGGCTTTTGGATACTTATTCCTAACAAATCTAAGTGTCCCTTTGCCCTCTATTCCAAATCCTAGGATGGCTATTTTCATATTATCTCTGTGCCGACAGCAGGAATTGGACCTGCGACCTAGGGTTTATGAATCCCTCGCTCTACCACTGAGCTATGCCGGCGTAACGCCAGGGTAAATACATCGTTATCCTATAGCATAAGAATAACAGACCGCAGTATAATACAAAACATGGAACAATCAATAAAAAATTATTTAAGCATTTCGCTCATCGTTCTTTCGATGGTCGGCGCCTTCGGGATCATTTATTACACGATGTCGTACGCGGACTCTACGACATTTTCCGCCCCAGCATTTTCTGTTAGCGGTGAAGGTAAAGTTACAGTAGTTCCCGACGTCGCACAGTTTTCATTCAGTGTCACGAACGAAGGAGGTATGGATCTCACGGTAACACAGACCAGAAATACAGACACAGCTAATAAAGTCATCGAATTTCTAAAATCGAGCGGCGTTGAGTCGAAAGACATAAAAACCGTGAGCTACAATGTGTATCCGCGATATAGCTCGACTTATTGTGGACCGGTGCCGCTTTACTATGAAACAGGAGTCGATGCTGGTGGGGGATATGCTGGGGTAACGGGTGTAGCCAGACCTGATGTTTGTCCGCCATCAGAAATTATTGGATACACAGTTGAGCAGGGTGTCGAAGTAAAAGTTCGGGATTTCGCAAAAGTTGGCGACATCCTTGCGGGGGTAGTAGAGAACGGAGCGAACTCAACTTCGCAACTTTACTTCACGATAGATGATAAAGTGGGGTACGAAAACGAAGCACGCGCAATGGCAATGGAAGAAGCTAGGGAAAAAGCGGAAACGATTGCGAAGGCCGGCGGGTTTAGAATCGGCAGATTGCTTTCGGTTGATGAATACTTCGGTGGCCCGATTCCGTATTACTACGGAGAAGGGATGGGAGGTGCGGATATGGTGAAAACTTCACCGACAATAGAACCAGGTAGCCAAGAAATTACTATTACTGTAAACCTTCGCTACGAGATTAAGTAGAGAAGGTTGACACATAACATTCCATCTGGCAACGTCTTGTTAAGTCGTTGCCTTTACAGATGCATGAAAGAGAGGGGAAATGTCTAACGTTTTGCAGGTCGCTGGTGCACTCTTGGCCGCGACACTTCTCGCCTCGGTTATATACGCGGGCTCAACGTTCGCGTTCAACTACTACCTGGCCAGTCGGTGGCGTCTTCGTGACATAAGAATCCTCGAGATTCTTGGGATCGAGTGGCTCATCGGCGTTGGGGCGTTGTCTGGATTCGTGTTCTACACCCTGTCTTCGGCGATGTTGCCGTTCGAGCTTCCAGGTTGGGCGTCACTAACCGTTTTCCTCGTGCCGGCACTGGCCTACGCGGCTGGAACATTCCGGTACATCTACTACGACTACATCCCGGATGCCAAAAGAAGGGGGGCGCGAAGATGAGACGAAGAGTGATGCACGTAGGTTGGCTGGACTACCTCGAGCTGAATGAGAGGCTACTCCAAATGGTAATGGAGTCAAGCTTCAAGCCCGACTTCGTGGCATACATCACGCGCGGCGGCGACATACCTGGGGTTTGGATCTCCCAGCGTATGAAGCTTCCATACGTGGTCATCGGGGCTGCGCATTGGCCTCACGGTGTCAAGGCAGCAGACGTGACGATTGCCTACCACTGCCTGTACGTCACGAAGGAGCCTCCGTCGGGAAGGATGCTCATCGTTGACGATCTGACCGACACCGGCCTTACCGGCCACCGCGTATCTCTTCAAGAAATTCCGCAAGGGATTCTGGCGGAATCTCTGGCGAAGAGTACGAGGCAGGAAGCCGTACCGTGGAATCACGGAAGTGAAGACCGCGGTGCTCTGGCGCAAGGATGTCGAGGAACCCATTGTGGTTGCCCCCGACATCTTCGTTGAAGCTATCGGGATTGATGATGAGCGTGACCCGGACGGACTCATACCCTGGATTAGGCAGCCAATCGAGCGGCCAGGGATCTATCTGGAGAGCTGCGATGTCACAGGAGAAGTGTGAGCGATGCAAAGCACACAAGGACCCCGCTTGAAGCGGACGAAGGCGGCCCCTGCCTCGCCGCTCAAGTCGGGGTCGCTTTCGTTTCTATGGTTCCAAAGTATTAATTCTTTTGACAATGGGGGGTACTAGAGTAAAATAACCTCCGTGACGCGGGGAATTCACCCCGGTGGGTGAGGGAGGCTCATAACCTTCATGCGGCCGGTTCGACTCCGGCCCCCGCAA
>Ga0076041_111_pt1 | contig 19439 bp, 20 predicted proteins | sample RifGroB1_FD_68138 | JGI IMG/M metagenome (GOLD analysis project Ga0076041, IMG submission 68138) | Parcubacteria bacterium GW2011_GWB1_45_7
TCCTTCGCTACACTCATTCTCTTCATTAACAACGCAGTCTCCTTCCGAAGTAAATGTGCATGAGTACGTCCCTTGCGCCGATACAGCCTGAACTTGCGTGAACGCAATTACAGAAAATAGAAGTGTTAATGTAAAGAATGCTGTTTTCATTTTGTAGTCCATTCCATTTCTAGATTATTTGGATCGACTCCCTTGCTGCGCACCCAATCGAACGCCCTGTTTTTTAGTAAGTTTAGCTCATTTTGATACGTCTCCGCGTTATCTAGGCTGGATTGTGGTATTAAGATTATTTTATATGACACGCTGTAGGATTCCTTATCCTTTATCCCATAGTAAATTTCAAAGCTGTCTGAGTAGTATGGGAGGTTCGCTATGAGCGGGTTCTGCTTCACAAGACTAACCTGATATGCTTCGGCTTTCTGTTCGTTTTCGCCCTCTTTGTTAATTAGTTCTATAGAAACTGGTTCATCCTGTTCTTGTTGGCGATTGACCCTAATGAAAATCTGTATTAGGACAACCGTTACAAGTGAGGCTAATGCAATAATTATAATTAGGTATTTTCTGTTTTTCATAGCACTATATCCTTTTTGAATCCTCTGTAACGGAAAGCTACATTTAGCAGGCCGGGGCTCCACCTGTGTGGTCCCGCTGGCAAAGAGCCAGTTAGGCATGCATTGGTGTATCCTCCCCGCCACTTTGCCTCGTATATTCCGTCATCTAGTACTAGCGCTATGTGCTCGGTAAAACCTGCGTCAATTAGTATGTCGCCTGGTCTTAGTTGGTCTTGGTATGTGACTATTCCAGTCGGCCCACCTACTCTCTCATATATTTGCGGATTCCTTTGCATATATGGACCTTGCGCGCTTGTGCCATAGTCTGGAAAACTTGAGTCTATTGTTTGCTGAACAATAGTCGCAACATATACGCCACATTGAGCTCCATAGCATTTGTGTTCCGTTTTCTCAATTGTCGGTGGCGCATTAACATAATTCTGGTGGGCCAAATTATCTGGGTAGTGATCGCCGGGAATCTCTTGGGGGCCTATTACACCCGTAAAATTCGATGGCGGGAGAGTAGAGACAATACTCGGATCTGGCAGTGTAAGTTTTGGCGGTATAAATTTACCTTTATCGGCAACATTTAGAATTATGGATTCGAGATTCGTAAGATCGGGGTTAATTGTACTCAAAAGCAAAAACGAGCTGAATAAAATGAGGAGGCCCGAGAGTCCTGCAACAATCCACTTTTTTGCATCCTTAATCCGCGAAGAACTGCCAGCGGATGTCGCATAAAGGAAGCCTGCGTAAACCAAAACTCCCAGCGCCATGATTACACCTATCCCGATGCTCCAGTCATAGAATTTTGCAGTGCGCTCTGCTAGCTCTAACTCGATTGTGCCTTCGGCGGAAACAATGCTTGGATTCACAAAAACGATTGCGATAAAAAACAATATAGGGAGAAAACTTTTCATCTCTCGATAATTATACCAAATAAAGAACCGCCGGATGGGCGGTTCTTTATTTAGCTCGAGCTAAATCCTATTTGTCTCCAACCTGACTGCGTAGCTTACCGATTAGGTGTGAAGCGTAATCTTTACCACCCAAACCGAAAGCGATACCGCCAGCTAAAGCAATCATCACAACGAACCCTGTTACGAGTGTGTTGATGATCGAAACTGCGATTCCAAGCTGAGTAAGGGAGGCTAGTAATCCGAATATGACCACAGCCCACCATGTGAGCGTCCCAAGGAAATTAGCAGCATGCATTTTAGCGCCAAGCACTGAAGCTTTTACTAAGTTCCTCAGTACATTACCGACGACAACCGCAGCCAACATTATGAGCGCCGCAACTACAACCTGTGGAATGTAGAGCAACACTGATCTAAGGAATTCGGATAGCGCGTCGAATCTCAGAAGATCCGCTGCCGCTAAGATAAAGGCGACTACGATAAACCAGTAAGTTAATCTTCCGAAGAAGCGAGCAATATTTAGAGGAACGCCCGCCCTCTTGAAGTATTTCTCCACTCCAGCCTTTCCAACTAGGCTGTCTAACTTCAAAAGTCCGATTAACCTTTCGATCAGAGCGCCCAATCCTGCTGCGACTATAAGACCGACTATGAAAACCACAATCGCTCCTACTAACGCGGGGATGAATCCCACGAATGCGGCCCAAAGGCCCTGCAGGGATGATGCTAAGACTTCCGTCCAAGTCCGTAAAAACATTTTTGTTTTCTATTGATTATCGACTATTCATCGACCTTTAAAAGCCGTGTGGCTTTAAACTACCTTAATTATATCAAAAATGTGGAATTTTACTGTGGATAAGGGGATGAGATAGGATTTTAAATGCGAAACGGCCGTCCCATTTTGCACACCTTACAGACTAGGTGTGTGGGACGACCGTCTCATCGGGCGCGCTCTGGGTCTCACGGAGACCCATCGCGATTGTCGCTGACCGGCACGCGGACGTGCGGGTCATCGACGAATCGCGGCGCCGGGTGGTTGAAAAACGTTCGACTGATCCAGTGGGCCAACTTCTTGATTCTCACGACGGATGGCGAACGCCACCACCCGACAGCGAGAAAGACCACCATGAGCCCCGCGATGGTCCAGAGCCAGGCGATACCGGCTGTTTTCCACATAGTTCTTACCTCCCGCCGAGTAACTCGGCGCACTGGTCAGTCACCTGACCGGTGTTATTGTGCGCTGCTTCACAGCTTCGCCTGTCGTTGTTGTCCTGGTTCCATACGGCCACCTGGACAAAACCCCATGCGAACGCGATCAGCAACGCGACCGCGATCAGGAACTCGATTGTTCTCCGCAGAGTCTGGTTACGAAGCATGTGCTCCGCTCCTTCCTCCGCCTGCGGGGCTATTATGCCCCTGCCCGATGTTTTTCTTAGCGTGTTAATGGACGCCAGCACGGCCCCCGTTACACGCACTGTCTTAAGGTTATTTATACTATAATTTTTACGTTTTGTCAAACACAAATTAAAAACTCCCCATATAAAACAAAGATCCCCTGCACCAATTGATGCAGGGGTTCGGGCGGGGAGCGCTTGCGCTCCCCGCCCCCACTCCTCCTAGATCGAGGGGGACTCGCCGAGTAGACGCGTCACTTGAACCGGGCCTCCGCCATCGAGTATCCACTCGCATAGGCGCAACCCCGTGGGGCCGTCGTTTCGGCACTCGTAGAACGAGAGTCCATGTCTGAACAGCTCCTCGTCCTCGAGCGCTTTTGCCAGTTCGTCTCTTGGGAACACTGCACTCTCGATGAGTACAGCGTTCGCTCCACACTCACTCATCACGCGGCCGAGATCGGCTGCAGATCTGACGGGTAGACCCGTCTGCATTCTCCGCATGTCCAGTCCCGCCGGTTCCAACCCGCGGCAATACGCAACGAGAAGCTGTTCCTCTTCTGGATCAAGCGTCCGCGGGAAAGAGACGACCACCCTGTACGGTTTTCCCATCACACTCCCTTGCGTCAGTTACGCGCCGCGTAGGCGCCGGTAATCGGCCAGACCGAAAGCGTCTTGCCCGAAGGCTTGAGCTCGAACGGACCTCCTTCCATGAAATACTCGGACAGGCCCTCAGCAGCCGTTTCTCCCCTCTGGACATCCTCGAATCCACAGACCACCGCGTCTTCTCCCCATCCGCGCTTCTCAAGTCCATCGAGAAGCTTCACGAGTTCGGTCTCGCCGAACCTGTCGTATGAAATGACGATGACGAGGCGGTCAGCGCGATCGCGGTCATCGCGATTCACATTCGCGAAGATCCAGCCGAAGACGTCGTCCGCGCTATTGAGGCCCTGCGGCTCCGTTACCGCTGTCACTCGAAACGCCTTATGGAGAATGTCCAGCCTCGCGGTGTTCATGGCGTCAAGGACGACGCCGATACACACAACGGCCATCTCTCACCTCTTTCTCTCGTATGCACTTGTCGAAGGGCAAATCAGACTATCAAGATAGCAATGGAAGAGTCATTGCGTCAAGAATTAGATTCCTTATTTTGTGGACTACGTCTGACGTGGCGGGCTTTATAAAAACTAGTTCTCCTGTAATGCAAGTAACCCGAATCCACCGTAGAGCGCGGCATTTTCCCCGAGGGCGGAGATGGTAAGTCCTACTGAAGGAAACTCGCGTTGAACTTCTTTTTGTATACGTTCTATTTTGTCCGGCTGTCTCGTAGCAACTCCGCCACCGAAGACAATTAAATCCAATGGATAAGTCTCTAAAATCATTCCTATTCCTTTCGCGAAATATGAGACGACCTCATCCCATTCCTCGTCAGATAATTTATCGGCAGTTTTCCCATAATATTTCTTCACGGAGGCACCACCGGTATAGGATTCCAAATCTCCTCTGTGACCGCAGGAGCCTTCTCTGCCTCCCTCCTTGATTATGATGTCGTGTCCCGGCTCGAGCGGGAAATATTTAATACTGCCGCTCTCGTGTTGAATCCTCGTTCCACCGACGCCTGTCCCCCATATCATGAAAATGAAATCTTTGTTCTTGCCGTTTCCATACATACCCTCCCCCAAAGCAGCCAGAGCGGCATCGTTCTCAAGGATAACCTTACAGCCTAACCGACTTTCAAAATCCTCCTTTAGGTTTTTACCGAACCAACTTTTTAGGTTTAGCGTTCTCGCTTGTGTTTTTGCCTCGTTCAATATGCCTGGTACCCCGAGCGTTACACCTTGTAGATTACTGATATGCTTAAACTCGCCCGTAATATTTTCTAGATCTTTTGAATAATCATCCTGAATATCAATCTTTGCGAAGAAATCAAGTTTTGGTTTTTTAAGGGAGTCAGACCCAGCGATTCCGATGTTAGTTGCACCGACGTCGATAGAGATATACATGACTGTATTATAGCTGTCTTGCTTGTGGACCTAGCGAGAATCGAACTCGCGTCTCGGCAATGCGAATGCCGCGTTATGCCACTAAACCATAGGCCCGAGCGAGATGAAAATATTAGCGCAGATTTATATTTTCATCGAGCGAGGCGCCTATACCATTCTCTATATGATATAGACCCGATTTATAAAGACCTCCCCCGCTTCAGCGATGCGGTCTGGAACGCTTCCTAAAATCGAAGAGTTCCATCTCGCTTTTGTCTTTAGGATCGCCATTATAGTTTACTAAAATTTCTTCCCCTTTTTTAATAGGGTGAACTGCTTTGTAAACCACCTTGCGTCCACTGTAATTCAAATGGTAGCGTGCGTTCGGTTCTACGGAGTGGTTATATAGCATTCCGTATCCTAGCACAACGGCTCCGTCTTTTTTGCCTCTCCAGGGATATATGTAGTATTCAAGAATTGTTTTCTCGCAAATAACGCTTTCTTCGACGGTGAGTGGTACTACTGGGCATTCTTCGATAAGCTCACCTTTCTTAAAATTTTTCAATGCGAATACACCCCGCCCTTTATTCCCACTCCTTTTATATTCGACTGCGTACATTTTTGAATAAATGAATAACTAATTCTACACGAATCTCGAAGCGCGTCGCACGTCTTTCTTGGTCGGGGCACTCGGAATCGAACCGAGACTACAGACTCCCGAAGCCTGCGTACTACCACTATACTATGCCCCGATAAACATTACTGTACGTAACTATCTCACATAATATTTCTTTTTCATTCCCTCCTCAATCCCAGACTCAAACTCGGTTTTTGTCTCACTTGCGATAGTAGCTTTAGCTTGGAGCTCTTCGTCGTTCAACCTATTCAACTCCTTCGCGTGCTTCAATAGCAAGTCGGTATCGTTTTTACTCGGATCGTCAATCACACTCTCGAGAAGTATAGACAAGATCCAGCCGACCCTAGGGCCAGGATTGAGATTTAAGACATGCATAAGTTCGTCTCCTTTTACTTTCAACATTTTGTGACTGATTGGATCGCGCTTTACTTTCTCGATCATATACATCAGATGGCGAAGCTTATACGGGACAGCCTTTGGAACACCGGAGCCGATCCTATCGGCCTCTCTTAATTTAACTAAGTCTGGAATATTCTCCGGCCCGACTCGGTTTATGAAACGCCTAACGCCGGCGCTAGTAACTTCGTCTACGTTGTAATAGAACATATGGTAACGAATAAGATGCACGACTTTCTTTATGAAATCGCTCGCGAAACGTAATCTCTCAAGAGCATCTTTAGCCATGCTTGCCCCTACAACTTCATGATTATAGAAAGTTGAATCAGATCCATCCCCCTCTTTCGTGCGAGGCTTGCCGAGGTCGTGGAGTAGTGCCGCCATCCTGATTTCAAGCTCGTAACTTTGTTTGGCTGCGTAATCCAACGAGAGAATATTATGTTCCCAAACGGTATATATATGATGTTTATTCTGTCCGACTCCGACGCCTTCGTGTAGTTCGGGTATTACATTCTCGAGTAGATTCAGCTCATTCAATTCTTCCAGGCCCCATTTAGGCCCAGCGTCTGGACTCATCAAAATTTTTACAAATTCATCTCGAATTCTCTCTTTCGCGATTTTGCTTAAAAGTTTTGAGTGACTTTTGACGGCCGCCTCGGTTTCTTCCTCCAGATTAAAGCCAAGCTCTGCCGCAAAGCGTACTGCGCGAAGAAGACGTAACGCATCTTCGCTGAATCTTTTTCTTGGATCGCCAACTGCGCGTACGAGCTTGCTCTCCAAATCATCACGTCCCTCGAACGGATCAAAGATTTCTCCGTTCTCTGACATTGCTATCGCGTTAATCGTAAAATCACGCCTTGCGAGATCCTCCTCTAGAGATCCGGTGAAAGTAACTTGATCTGGGTGACGTAAATCCGAATACGTTTCTTCTTTTCTAAAAGTCGTTACCTCAATAACTGCCAGTGTTTTATTTTCCGAGCGAGTCTTTATCCCGACGGTGCCGAATTCATTCTCATAAACAGTGGCTGGCCTGTCCGCCGTAGCTCCAGCGAAGGTGGAAAATAACTTTTGAATTTCCTCTGGCCTTGCGTCTGTTGCTACATCCCAATCTTTCGGTGTCCTTCCGATCAACAAGTCTCTAACTGACCCACCAACTACATGGGCTTTGTGTCCCGCTTTTATTAGTGTGGAGGTTATATCTTTAACCTCATTTGGTATGGAGAAATTCATATTTTCTGTCCGCCCACCAGGGCTCGAACCTGGGACCGTTTGCTTAAGAGGCAACTGCTCTACCAACTGAGCTATGGGCGGTCGTGATAATTATAGAACGCCGGCAAGGTGCTTGCCATGAGTGCTTGTGTGTCGAAGTGTGTCCCCGGAGGGATTCGAACCCCCAACAACAGGTTCGAAGCCTGTCGTGATATCCATTTCACTACGGGGACAGATTCCTCACAAACATAGCAAAACTGGAGTTATTTTCAATGCTGGGCATAACTAATTACGCCCTAAAACGAGCTCGGGCGGGACCTAGGTCCCGCCCGTTGCCGTTGCGAGTGCTCGTCGCTTTCGTTCCTCGAGGACTCTCCGGAACCTGTCCGGGTGGAGTATGTCCTCCGAATCCGCAGTGACACCGCGTATTTCGGATTTCGTCCGCGTCGTGACCTTGAAGAACTCGTGCTTGTCGTCGGAATGTGCCGACGCGACAACCTCTGTCGCACCGAGCTCCAATCTCGCCGTAGACGAGTCTTGGTCGAACGTGAACCCTCCGACCTCGGCGACGACACTCGCAAAAGCGTTCCTGTGCTCTTCTCTCATGTGAGCTACCCCCAAAGTGCTAGGCCGCGCTTCTCTAATATCATTCTGCACTAGGGTGATGATGTCATCAATCGAATTTCTGGATAAATTGGGTTAAGTTATATATATGAACGTCAGACTCTACGGCGCAATAGAGGAAATCCCTGGGATACAGCAAAGATTTATAGCAAAACTCAAGAAACTTGGCATTAGAACCGCCTTGGATCTATTAATGCACTTTCCAACTCGCTATGAGGACTGGCGTGAAGTGGCAAGAATCGCCGATTTAAAATCGGGTGATGAAAAAACAATCCGAGGTCTTATCCAGAATTCAAACCAGACTCGCGCGTGGAAAAGAAGAATGACCATAACCGAGATTCTAGTCGGAGACGAAAGCGGATCTATCCGAGCGGTTTGGTTTAACCAGCCTTACATAGGCAAGATGCTCCAGCCTGGAAAAGAAATAAGTGTAGCTGGGAAAGTTACGCTTAAAAAAAATGAACTGTTGTTTTCGAACCCGAGATTCGAACTTATAACAAAGAAGGGGCCGACAAAACACACTGGACGTATAGTCCCTGTTTATCCTGAGACAAGGGGACTTACGTCTAAAGGAATCCGATTTCTGATAGAGCCGTTACTAAGAGAACTTCCCAGGCTTGAAGAATTTATCCCCGAAGATGTTCTTAGCGAGTTTGATCTGCCGGAGATAAATGATGCTCTCCACTCAATCCACTTTCCGGAGAAACTCGACGAAGCGCTCCGCGCGAAAAAAAGATTCGCCTTTCAAGATCTGTTTCTCCTCCAACTTCGTAATGCCTACGAGAGGAGATCTCTTGTGGAGCAGGAAGCTCCCGCGATTGATTGGGACCACGAGCTTCTTTCGAAATATGTTAGCTACCTTCCGTTTGAGCTCACCGACTCTCAGAGAAAATCATTACATGAAGTTTTGGGCGATATTTCGAAGTCTCATCCAATGAATCGTCTTCTTCAAGGAGACGTTGGCTCAGGGAAAACAGCAGTTGCCGGAATCGCCGCTCTTATCACGGCTGAAAATGGGTTCCAGTCTGCCTTTATGGCACCGACTGAAATCTTGGCACGCCAGCACTACAAAACGTTTCAGAAACTCTTCGGTGAGTTTGACGGAGGTATTGGACTTTTACTCTCCAAAGAAGCACGCGCTTTTCACAGCGAAGGACTTGAAGAGAAAACGACAAAAACGAAACTACTGGACGATGTTTATGCGGGAAAAATACTTATTCTCGTTGGAACGCACGCCCTTATAGAGAAAAATGTCGAGTTTCGAGAACTTGGACTTGTTGTCATAGACGAGCAACACCGCTTTGGGGTCAAACAAAGAGCTGAGCTCTCGCACGGCATGAAACTCGTTCCGCACTTTCTCTCTATGTCGGCAACCCCAATTCCCAGAACTCTCATGATGACGGTTTTTGGAAATCTCGACGTATCTTTAATCACCGAGCTTCCGAAGGGGAGAAAGAAAATAATCACGAAGGTCGTTGATCCAGTTAACAGGGAAAAGGCGTATGCGTTTATCCGCGGTGAGGTGAGAAAAGGAAGGCAGGTTTACGTAATCTGTCCGAGAATTGAGACACCCGAAGAAAATCCAAACGGCGAAAAATCTGCATGGGATGATGTTAAAGCCGTGAAGGCTGAATATGAAAAACTCGACAAAAAAGTTTTTCCGGATTTAAGAGTCGGGGTACTTCACGGAAAATTGAAGAGTGCCGAGAAAGACGATGTGATGAGAAAGTTTGCGAATGGCGAGATAGACCTCCTTGTTTCCACAACAGTTGTCGAAGTTGGTGTGGATGTTCCAAACGCAACGATAATGATGATCGAAGGAGCCGAACGATTTGGCTTGGCACAGCTATATCAGCTCCGCGGGAGGGTCGGAAGAAGTGAAAAACAGTCATTCTGTTTCCTTTTCTCGGAATCGAATTCTCTTTTTTCAAAACAACGCCTTGAGGCGCTCCTCAAAGCACAAAATAGTTTTGAGCTTGCGGAGATGGATTTAGAGATCCGCGGACCCGGTGAATTCTTGGGGCAAATGCAATCTGGGATGCCAGATTCAGCAATGCTCGCAATTCAAAATCCAGAGTTACTAAAAAGTGCGAAAGATACTGCAGAGAAAACCTTGAGTGACGATCCGGACTTAGAAAAACACCTAGCGATTAAAAAACGGCTCGATCAGTTTAGCGAGGAGATTCACCTCGAATAAGGGCTCGCTCCCATTCTCTCACAGAGACGAGTGCTCCATTCGTAAGAAATAATAGAAGCTCTGCTTAACGGAAAATATAGAACTCGTCCCGCCTGCGGCGAAACTCAGACAGCTGTATTTTCCTACAGAGCTTCTTTATTTCTTATACTCACTTCGCAAGTCTCTGACGAGAGAATACTCGCTCGCTTTAGTTTTTTGTTTTTGAGTTACTCCTGTTTTTTGGAGTTACCCAAAATCCCAATTTGAACCTTCCGCCTAACATAAGTCTTGTTTGTGCTTCGATTGCTGGAAACGCGCCGAAAACGATCATACTAAACGGAAGTAGGGCCCACTGAATCACATAAAGGAACTTGTGTCTGAATTTAAACCATTCTGGTCGTGGGGGGAGAAGTATCATTCCAAGCACAGCGGATGAAATAATTCCGACGCTCGCGAATGTCATGATAATCCTAGTTATGTGTGGCAAATTAAAAGACAAAAGGGTTTGGTTAAATCTTTCGCCCCCAAGTACGATTGGGAGCCAGCCCAAAGCGAAAATAAGGATCGCGTTAGTCGCCCACGAATGGAACCCCTCTATTTTATGAAACGTCCAATGAACCTTTTTCCAAAACGGAATATTTTTGTTTTTGCTAAAGCCTTTCATTAAATACGCTATGTTCTCGGCGCCCCATGCCCATCTGCGCTGTTGTTTATAAATATTCTTCATTGTTTCCCAGAAGCCTGGCGCAACATTTGCGTCCATAGATACCGGATAGAGCATTGGCACAACTCTCCAATCGCCGTCGTAGTGCAAATATAACTGCCAGAAAATTCGCGAGTCATCAGAAACTATATCCGTGTGCCAGAAACCGACTTCTACGAGCGCCTTGAGCGGCATGGAGTGTGACGAGAACGTTGTAACGCGCTCTTCGCGTGCTTGCTGGAGCATATGCCAAAAAGTTGCCGAAAGTGAAACTACGCGCCCGAGCGCCGGGGCCTCGAAAATGTTGTTGTTATAGAGGGGAATTGGCTGGTAGCTCGACATATCCGGCTTCTCTGCTGTTAAATAGCAATACATCAATCTCGCGAAATAACCCTTTGGGACTTGCGTGTCTGCATCAAAGATAGAAACCAAGATTTTCTCGTGCGGAATCCCTTCTTTATCAATCACAAGCTTTATTACTTCCTTTGCACCCCATGTCTCGTTCGACCCCGAACCCACGATTTCTCCTTCTATATTTGCTGGGTGCTCCGTTACTAGAAATTTGTAGAAATCCTCGCCGAATTCGCTCTCGATACGTTTAGCTATCTCGAAACAATCCGCGATCCTTTCCTCGGCGCTCAACACAATTATTATTTTGTTTTTTGGGTAACCGATATTCCCTAGAGACATAAAAGTATCACGCATCACTTCATAGGATTCAGTTGCCATAGGTATAACAATTAAGTGATATGTTTCCTCCCAGGGCTTGTTTAGTCCTTTGACCTTCTCTAGCCAATCAACTTCTAAATTAGCGCGAGTCTTTCTAAATGCGTATCGCAGATGTAATGAGAGAAAGACGGTTTTGAAAAACCAATAGGTGTCGAAAACGATTATGAAAATCGCCGCCCAAACCGGCGCAAATTTTGATGCCACAACCATTCCGATAAGCGTTGTCCACGTAAGGACCGCCGGAACCGCATCCAGCAATCTATTAGATCCAGAATCCTGCATACTCTGACACCATTAGAATATACCAATGCGATGTGTATGAAAACTTTCGTATATTGTATGCTTTGGCTAGAAAGAGATGGTTGAGATTAATTTATTCTTTGTTCTTGCGGTTTTTGTTGCTGGCATTTTGACGTTCCTTGCTCCCTGTACGTTTCCTCTTGTCCCCGCTTTCTTAGGATTTATAAGCGGCGTTTCAACGGGTGATACTGAAGGCACTAATGCGGATGTCAGAAAACGCCTCGTCACGAACACTTTGTACTACGTGCTAGGATTCAGTGTTGTTTTTATAGTTTTCGGCGTTCTCGCAGGTCTTGCGGGCACTCTCTTAGCGCCGCTTCAAGTTTGGCTTGCTAGAATTGGCGGAGTTATCGTAATTATCTTTGGACTTTATTTACTCGGGATATTTAAGCTCAACTTTTTCTCTCCTAGCGTGTCGGCTAAATTGAACGCGAAGATCAAAAAGCGTGGACCCTTAGCATCATTCGCATTCGGCGCGGCTTTTGGCGCGGGATGGAGCCCATGCGTAGGGCCGATTCTTGGAACGGTTTTGCTTTTGACCTCTTCCGAGGGCTCAGTCGCGACAGGCGCTCTCTTGCTTACGGTTTTCTCCGTGGGGCTTGGCACGCCGTTTATCCTTACCGCACTTTTTCTTGGACAAGCCAGCCGCGCGTTTGAGAAAATTGGAAGACATCTAGGGCGGCTAAACAAAGCTGCTGGAGTTCTAATAATTGTACTTGGGCTTCTGCTCATAACCGACAACTTGGATCTTTTAATCCAGTGGGGTTTCCGTGCGCTCCAATTTTTGAATTACGAAGGGCGTATCTTGAATTACCTTTAATGCTGGGGTAAATTGACCCAAGCGGGATTGCACGCAATGTCTTAACGTAGATGGCTTGCCCCGCGTAGCTTTAGCGAAGGAGGGCCCTATCGTCTAGTGGTTAGGACATCAGGTTTTCATCCTGGCAACGGGGGTTCGATTCCCCCTGGGGTCACATGACAAAATAAGTACATCTTTATGGTGTGCCTATTTTGTTCTATGATTCCCTGAATGGGGAATCGAACCCTTTGCCCCGTGTAGGAAGACATTAGAAACCGTGGGTTTCTAAAGTAAGGGGGNCCTTTGCCCCGTGTAGGAAGACATTAGAAACCGTGGGTTTCTAAAGTAAGGGGGTCGGGGCAAAAATTGTGTTTATGTGAGATTCCCCGCGGGGTCACAGTTGGATAGCATTTAGAGGAATGGCGAGCAAGACTAAGAAAAACCACAAATACATACAGCCAGTGCTTTGGAGGAAGCTCCTATTTGTTTGGACGGCTTTGTCGTTTGTCGCGGTAATAGCTGATTTTCTCAATGTCGGCGTAATTGAGTCAAGTCTTACATCCATTCTCATCATCTATGTAGCGGTTCTCTCTGCGTACAGCTCGGAGAAGGAATTTAGAAGGTGGCACGATTATCACGAAGGTCGCCACCCCGGTGAACTCTATGTAATTTTCTGGACATTACTTCTCTTCGGGATTTTGATTGCAGATTCATTTTTAGGCAGGGGGTACAAGATGCCGGATTCGGTTGTGTCGACCTACATAGTCACCCTAGGTATTTTGGCCCTTACAAAAACATCTAAGGCACTCAAGCGAGAGAAATGAGGATTCTCGCCGTAGAGATCCGCCTTTGGCGAGATACAAATTTATGAGGATCTTGGCAATCGAAACTTCCTGCGACGAGACTGCTGCCGCTCTTGTCGAGGCAAGTGACGGACTAAAAAATCCAAAATTTAGAGTTCTGAAGAACATTGTTTCATCTCAAATTGAAACGCATAGGCCTTACGGCGGTGTCGTGCCACTTCTCGCAAAACGCGAGCACATTAGGAACTTGCCAATCGTGCTCAAGCAAGTTCAAGGCAAAAGTAAAAATGAAAAAGTAAAAATTGACGATGTCGACATCGTCGCGGTTACTGTCGGACCGGGACTTGAGCCAGCGCTTCTTGTCGGGATTGAATTTGCTAAACATCTGGCGAAGAAACTTAAAAAGAAACTTGTCGGAGCAAACCACCTAGAGGGGCACCTATACAGTTTCTTGCTCACGCAAGAAAGTAAAAAGGAAAAAGGAGAAAGGAGAAAGTTAGAATTTCCGGCGATTGGTTTGATAGTGAGCGGGGGGCACACCATTTTGCTCCTTATGAATAAACTGGAATCATGGAAAAAAATAGGCGAGACGCGCGATGATGCTGTAGGCGAAGCGTTTGATAAGGTTGCGCGGATGCTCGGGCTTCCATATCCCGGCGGGCCGGAAATTGAAAGATTAGCGAAGACCGGTAACCCACATGCGATTGAATTTCCGCGCCCTATGATTCATCACAAAAATTTTGACTTTAGTTTTGCGGGGCTGAAGACGGCAGTTTATTACGAGACGCGAAACAAGAAATTCACGCGAAAGCAAAAAGCAGACTTGGCCGCATCGTTTCAAGAAGCCGCCGTTGATGTTTTAGCTAGAAAGACAATGCGCGCCGTTGAGGCATTCGGAGCAAAGTCAGTAATTTTAGCTGGCGGCGTGGCCGCTAATAAAGCACTGAGAACTAGAATCGGTAAGGAATGTAAAAAACTTGGGAAAAGTTTCTTTGTGTCTGATTTTAAATACTCTGGAGACAACGCCTCGATGATTGCCGCGGCGACCTATATAAACCTCCTTAAGAAGAAGGCTTATCATGTGAAAATGCAGGCAAACTTAAATCTGTAAGCGCGCATTTGGGCGTTTTCAATCCTTGTATATATAATTAAGCAATGGGATCCGAAATGAATTCGCGGTTCGATTTTAAGACTCTCGAACCGAAAATTTACGAAAAGTGGGAGAAATCCGGCTTTTTTAATCCTGACAACCTAGTTAAGAAAGGGATTATAAAAAAAGACGCTAAACCTTTTTCAATCATGCTACCGCCCCCAAATGTGACTGGAATTCTCCATATGGGAAGCGCTCTTATGTTGGTAATCGAGGATATCATGATTCGCTTCCAAAGAATGCGCGGCCGAAAAACGCTTTGGCTCCCAGGAACAGACCATGCTGCGATTGCGACAGAGGCAAAGGTGGCAAAACATTTATGGGACAAGGAACATAAATCAAAACATGATTTAGACCGTGAGTCATTCCTAAAACGTATTGATCAATTCGTAGAAGAGAACAGAAACACTATACTAGTTCAAATGCGTGCAATTGGAGCGTCGCTTGACTGGTCACGGCTTGCATTCACGCTCGATGAGGCACGCAATCTTGCGGTACGCACTGCGTTTAAAAGAATGTACGATGACGGTTTAATTTACAGGGGCACCCGTGTCGTAAACTGGGATCCGCGCGGACATACAACAGTTTCAGATGACGAAGTAGAACACGAGGAACGTGAAGCAATTCTCTATACATTCCGCTACAGTAAAGATTTCCCTATTTCTATTGCCACAACTCGGCCAGAAACAAAATTAGGAGATACCGCTGTCGCCGTACATCCGGACGATACACGATACAAGAAATATGTCGGGAAAACCTACGAGATTAGTTTTGCGGGCGAACCGTTAACGATCAGGGTTATTTCCGACCGGAAAATTGACCCTAAATTTGGAACTGGCGCTTTGGGTGTTACACCTGCGCACAGTATGATTGACGCAGAAATCGCAGAAAAAAATAACATCCCAATCAAGCAGGTTATAGATGAGCAGGCTCGTATGTTAGTCGGAGGAGATGGGATTAAGGGCGAAAAAGTCGCCGTTGCGCGCGAGGCGGTTTTGGGATGGATAAGAAAAGATAATTTACTGGAAAAGGAAGAAAAAATTTCACAGAACATTTCTGTTTCACAGCGAACAGGCGCGGTTATAGAACCATTACCAAAACTTCAATGGTTCATTGATGTAAACAAAAATTTCAATGTTGAGCATTCGACGCTAAAAGGTATCCGTGCAAACCAAAAAACTACTCTCAAAAAAATTATGCAGACAGCGGTTAGGAGTAAAGATATCGAAATTCTCCCACACCGTTTCAATAAGATTTACTTTCACTGGATTGATAATCTCCGAGATTGGTGTATCTCCAGACAGCTCTGGTATGGTCATCAAATCCCAGTTTGGTACCGCGGTGATGATGTATATTGCGGCGTTACACCGCCGAAGGGACCGGGGTGGAAACAAGACCCTGATGTACTCGATACTTGGTTCTCCGCAGCCTTATGGACATTCTCTACGCTTGGGTGGCCCAAAAAGACCAAAGACCTGGAGACGTTCCACCCAACGGATGTACTAGAAACGGGCTACGATATTATATTCTTCTGGGTCGCCCGAATGATTTTAATGAGCGGCTACTTACTGGGGGAGGTTCCGTTCCGTACCGTATATCTTCATGGCATTGTACGTGACGAGCAAAGAAGAAAAATAAGCAAGTCGTTAGGTAATAATATAGACCCGCTCGATATGATTGAGCTCTATGGTACTGACGCAGTGCGAATGTCCCTTATCGCAGGCACGATGCCTGGAGGTGATAGTAAAATTTCTGAAGATAAAATCCGGGGTTATCGTAATTTCACCACCAAAATTTGGAATGCGTCGCGTTTCGTTCTTATGAACTACGACGAAGAATTGAAAGCGAAGCCTTCGTATACCAAGTCCGACAAGGCGCATCTCGCACAATTAGAGAGACTGAAAAAGAAAATTACTGCCGATTTGGAAGACTTTAAGTTTCATCAAGCTGGAGAGACACTTTATCACTATTTCTGGCATACGTTTGCTGACAAAATTATTGAAGACTCGAAGAAACGTCTTTATGGAGACAATCCGGCTGAGAAACGAGCCGCACAGGAGACTCTGATGACAATTCTTAAAGAATGTCTAAAAATGCTTCACCCATTTACGCCGTTTGTAACTGAGGAAGTGTGGCAGATGGTACCGAAATCCAAAAGCGAACAGAGAATGATCATGGTTGAAAAATGGTAATTAACCCACTCTTATTCGGGATTATCCCATCTCTCGTCTGGTTAGTGTTTTTCATGTCAGAAGATCAACGGAAGCCGGAGCCGACACGTATGATTTTGTATGTGTTCCTCGCCGGTGGTCTCTCTACCGCTCTCGCAGCTTTCCCGGAGCTCCAAATACAAAACTGGTTTGCCGAGAGAGGAATTCTCACATCGTCGGCTGTTTTTCTTTTCTCCTTCGCGATGATAGAGGAGCTAGTGAAATTTATTGCGGTTTATTTACTTGTTAGGAGAAGCAAGTTTTTTGACGAGTGGACGGACGGAATGGTTTACATGATTACAGCGGCCCTAGGATTTGCTGCTGTGGAAAATGCCTTAAATCTAATAGGCGCTGATTTTATCGTTCAGGTTACGCTTATACGCGGAGTTGGAGCAACACTTCTTCACGCCCTTGCTTCCGCGCTTGTTGGATTTTACTGGATGAGAAAGCGTGTTATAGAGGGGTTATTTTGGGCTACTGTTCTACACGGGATTTTCAACCTCCTAATATTAAAACTGGCAGGGATAGAGGTATACGCGTCACTTTTCCTGCTTTTTGCAGCGATCATAGTTTTTCACGATTTTGAAACTCTAAAAAAGAGGGACGAACTTAGATCCGTTAGTTTGCGTAGGAAGCCTAGATAGAGCGAGCGGTCTTCTAAACGACAGAAGACCGCTCATGGATGGGTATCCACCATTTCTATCTCTCCACTCCCCCTCATCGACGTCGGCCTAGGGCTTTCGTGATTTTGTCTTCAACCGTGAGAATGTCCTCCATCGGGATCCCGGCTATGCAGAGCTCCTCCTTGAGCTCCCATTGTCTCGCCGGAGAACCCCCCGATAAGCCGACGACTCTGCCCTTGCAGAGAATCGTCTCTACGGCAAAGGTGATCCGCATTGCGTGCGGTGCGCTCTTCAGTAAGCCGTCGAAGGCGGTATTCGCGATCGATATCGCAGTTTCTACTTGCCGCTTCGCAAGAACCACCTCGCTTACTCCGGCATTCCGAAGCGCTCCCTCGAGAGACCTCGCCTTGACCATGGGCTCCTCTTCGACACTCATGGTCTTCATTTCACTCACCTCCCTCCTTATGGACCCGTGTAAAGGTCCGAGTTCCCGAACCAGCTTGGTCCGATATTCCTACAACCATATTGTGAGAGTAAAATATAATAATCAATAGGGTTTTTATATGCGTGTGGTTTGATATAATTAAAACGTGTTCAGAAAGAAAAGTGTAAAACTCGAAGTTGACGACAGGGGTGAAGACATTACCCACACTGTTGGCGACCAAGATATTGTGGCGCAGGAGACCGAGGGCCAGCTGGCTATCGACGTTTATCAAACTCCTGATGAGATAGTTGTCGAGTCAACAATCGCCGGCGTTAAGGGAGACGACATTGATGTTGATGTTACGAGCGAGCGTGTAACTATTCGTGGAGAAAGAAGCAGAGAGGAAGTTATCCAAGACGGGGATTACTATTACCAAGAATGTTTTTGGGGAAAATTTTCTAGATCGGTCATTCTCCCGCAGGAAATTGATCCAGATGAAGCAACCTCTGTTTTGAAAAACGGAGTTCTGACGATTCGTCTTCCGAAATTACACAGAGACAAATCTAGAAAAGTGAAGGTTAAGGAGAGCTAGTTGTTTTTTCTCGGCTCTCACCAAAATTCAAAACACCCTCACTTGAGGGTGTTTTGAATTTGTGCCCAGGGTGGGAGTCGAACCCACATGTCCATAAAGACAAAGGATTTTAAGTCCTTCGCGTATACCATTCCGCCACCCGGGCAAATTTATTTGGCCCGCCTTCGCCAAGGCTACGGCGAGGCATCGATTTTGAAGCCGCTCGCACAGCTCGCGGACAAAATCGATGAGGCCTGGGGGGGAATTGAACCCCCGTATAAGGGATTTGCAGTCCCTTGCCTTACCACTTGGCTACCAGGCCATAACACGAAAATTGTAACGTTTTGTTTACGATTTATAAAGCTACTGTACAATGAGCCTATGAAGGTAGGCATATTTGACTCCGGGCTCGGCGGACTCTTTCTTACAAAGGCGATTACGGAGACGCTCCCCGAGTACGATTACATTTACCTGGGGGATACAAAGAATCTCCCTTATGGCAACCGATCTAGGGAAGCGGTGTATGAACTCACGGAGGCCGCGGTTGATTACCTTTTTAGGAACGATTGTGAGCTAGTTATCCTCGCGTGTAATACTGCATCCGCACTGGCCTTGAGAAAGCTTCAGCGAGAATATTTGCCGAAGCACTTTCCGGATAGAAAAATTTTGGGCGTACTTATTCCGATGGCCGAGGCAGCTGCAGAAAAACGCTCTAGAAGTATAGGGGTCCTCGGAACCGTAGGGACGATCGAGTCTGGCGCATTTATTGAAGAAATCCGCAAAATCGACCCGAATGTAGAAATAATACAGAACGCCGCTCCACTTCTTGTGCCACTCATTGAGAACAATGGTATGGAGTGGAGCAACCCGATTCTTAAAGAGTACCTCGATCCCCTTAGAAACGCGGATTCGATTATTCTCGGGTGCACACACTACTCAATTATCAGAGGCGAGATTGAGAGATTTCTCGATGAAGAAGTCCAAATTATATGCCAAACCGACGTAGTGCCGGAGAAATTACGTCAGTATCTTAATAATCACCCAGAGATGGACGCGAAGCTCAGCAAAAACGGCAATAGAAATTTCTTTGTAACAGATATAACAACTCAATTTTTAGAGCTTGCTCCTTTATGGTTCGGTGATGATGTCGAGCTCGAGCTCGTAGAGTACTAATATTTAAACTCTCTTACTGGAATTCCATTCTCTCTGGCTTTGTTGATGGTGTCTTGCGTGCCACCGCTGTTTGT
>Ga0076041_121_pt1 | contig 7984 bp, 10 predicted proteins | sample RifGroB1_FD_68138 | JGI IMG/M metagenome (GOLD analysis project Ga0076041, IMG submission 68138) | Parcubacteria bacterium GW2011_GWB1_45_7
ATTCACAAGGAGGCCAAGACAAGATAGGTTATGCCTAGAGTGTGTGTTTTCGGAGACAGCATTAGCAGGGGATATCACGACAAAGAGATTGGGGGGTGGGTGAACAGACTAAGAATTTACTTCGATAACTCCGAACAATATAAAGACATAAGCGTATACGACTTAAGTATCTCTGGAGACTCAACCGTAGAGACGCTAAAACGCTTTGATGCCGAGTGTAGCGTAAGAAATCCAGACGTCATAATTTTCGCAATAGGAATTAACGACTCAAGAATGTCGGATACCACAAACGACCACTGGGTCCCAGTAGATAAATTTAAGAATAATTTGAAAGAGCTAGCCACTAGGGCCAAGAAACACTCAGACAAGGTTGTGTTCGTAGGTCCTAACAAAGTTGAAGAGTCAAAGACCACGCCGATTCCTTGGGACACAACGGAGAATTACCTTAACGAGTATGTAGAAGAGTATGACAGCTTGATTCAACAAATCGCAGATGACGCGGAGGTTATGTACATAAGAATGTATGATCTCTTGAAAGATTCGGATTTATACGACGGACTTCACCCGAATGCCGAAGGCCACAGAAAGATGTTCGAGAAAGTTAAGAGTGAATTGGAGCAATCCGGGTATATTTCCTAATGCGTTTCGAAAGCAGAGAAGACGCGGGCATAAAGCTAGCGGAGAAACTAGAGAAATTTAGAGGCGAAAGCGTTGTTGTACTTGCACTTCCGAGAGGAGGAGTGGTTTTAGGATATGAAATCGCGAAACACTTGGGCGCTCCACTCGATTTAATAATCACAAGGAAAATTGGTCATCCGACAAGCCCAGAATACGCAATCTGCGCGGTAGCGGAAGACGGTCATATGCTTTGCAATGAGGAGGAGCGTTCTCGTATTGATAAAGAATGGTTTAATAAAACAGTGGCAGAAGAACAAGAGGAAGCAGAGAGAAGAAGAAAGTTATATCTGAAAGAAGAAGAAAGTTATATCTGAAAGGTAAAAAGCAAAACTTAAAAGGAAAAACAGTTATTATAGTTGACGATGGTATCGCGACCGGCCTTACTTTGCGCCTCGCGATTGAAGAAGCGAAGCACGAAAACCCCGCGAAAATAATTGTTGCAGTCCCAGTTTCTCCGAAAGATGTTGCAGATGAAATAGAAAAAAGCGTGGATAAGTTCATTGCGCTCCAAATCCCGGAAGTATATCTCGGAGCCGTTGGGGCCTATTACAACAGATTCGAGCAGGTGTCCGACGAGGAGGTAGTGCGCCTACTCGGAGAATCGAGGGGTTGACCCTGAGCTTGCCGAATGGGTTGACGGATTGAGCTAGTCGGTTATACTACTTGAACATCACTGCAGACAGCGGGCACAACCCCACTTCGCTAAAGCTACGAAGGGGCAAGTAAGACCTGCCTAAGTGTAAGAAATTTCTGCGGTTTTGTGCGCAGTTTTTTTATGGCTATAACAAGAGTACAAAAAGAGAATATCGTTGAAGAAGGAAAAAAGGATTTGCAAGAATCCGGTGTTGTTCTATTTACAGACTACAAGGGAACAAGCGTAAGCGATCTTGGTATTTTGCGTACGACTCTGAAAGAGGCGAATGCCAAGATGAAAGTTATAAAGAAAAGATTGCTCAAAATAATTTTGAACGACAGCGGAGTGAACTTCGACCCGACTGGACTCGAAGGGCAAGTCGCGGCAGTGTTTGCGCGCGGAGACGTGACGGACATCGCAGGACCAATTTACAACTTCGCTAAAACTCACGAAGGCTTTGCAATTCTCGGCGGAGTTAATGTAAGGGAGAAGGTGGAAATTCCGCTAGACTTAATTATTAAAATTGGAACATTACCGTCGAGGGAAGTGTTGATAGCGCAATTAGTCGGCACTATAGCCGCGCCGCTTCGCGGATTAATGTATGTCTTGAAAGGAAAAAGTGAAAAGTAAAAGTGAAAAACAAGGTCGAACTCAGAGCAATAATCTAGATACTAGTTACTAGGTACTAAAATCATGGCAGAAGAAAATAAAAGCGAAGTCGCGTCTGACGCGAAAGAAACTAAGGCAGAGCTAAGTCCTGAAATGGAGGTGCTTACAAAGAAATTTGAGAAGCTTATCAGCGAGATCGAGAAACTCTCAGTAATGGAGCTAGCAGAGTTAGTCCAGGTTCTTGAGAAAAAATTTGGCGTTTCTGCTGCGGCACCAGTTGCAGGGGCGGCTGGAGGAGCTGAAGTAGAAGAGAAAGATTCATTCAACGTAATGTTGAAAGCGTCTGGCGAACAGAAGATCAATGTCATCAAAGCCGTACGTGAAATTACTGGCCTTGGACTTAAGGAATCCAAAGATATAGTTGAGGGAGCACCCAAAGTTGTTAAAGAAGGAGTTAAGAAAGCTGAGGCAGAAGAGTTTAAGAAGAAACTCGAAGAAGCAGGAGCCACAGTAGAACTCCAGTAAAAGCAGGCCCGACACGAAGATGTCGGGCTTGTTTTATAAATATGCAGAAACCCGGTGTTTACATCCTTCAGAGTTTGAAGAACGGACGATATTATGTCGGCAGCACCAACGACGTTAATAGACGCCTTAAAGAGCATAATAAAGGCGAGGAGAGTTTTACGCGTAACATCAGGCCGCTGAAGTTAAAAACATTCATCAGTTGCACATCTCTCGCAGAAGCTAGAGAATGTGAATACAGGTTGAAACAATATAAGCGGAGAGATATTCTCGAGAAAGTGATAAAGGATGGTACGTTTCCCTGGAAACACGTTGCGGACTCGTAGCTCAGGGGTTAGAGCGTTCGGTTCACATCCGAAAGGTCAGTGGTTCGAGACCACTCGAGTCCACAAAGGCTAGAGCGGTCCGACCGCGGTCGGACAGGTCGGAGGTTCGACACCTCCATCGCCCACAAAAACCACTCGAGTCCACAAAGGCTAGAGCGGTCCGACCGCGGTCGGACAGGTCGGAGGTTCGACACCTCCATCGCCCACAAAACAGAAGAACCTCTGTAAAAGAGGTTCTTCTGTTTTTGGAGATGTCGAACGCAAAAGGGGGTCGGGGAAAAGGGAAGTTTTCCCCGTGTAGGAAATTATTCAAAACCGTGGGTTTTGAAAGAGCGAGTAAAACGAGCGATGTGAGATATCCTCCATCGCCCACAAAACAAATAAATATTGGAGAGGTGGATAATATGTGGAGGAGAATCACGATTGCCATGATTTTTTGGCTTAAACATTACACCCCCAATTGATTATTGAGTCATGTCTGTTTTTGACGAAGAGTGTAAAAGTGGAGTAAACTGATTAGCAAGTGGGGAATTGTGGATGATTCTGTGGATAACCCCCCTCTTCTGTGGATAACTGTGAGAAGCGGACCACAAATTGAAAAAGGGAGAGTAGCGATACCTTCCAAATTTCGCAGTAAAATTTCTGGAGGCGCGATTATCACAAGAGGATTGGATAAGTGTCTTTTTGTATTTACAAAGACAGATTGGGAAAAACTTGCGGGGAAACTTATTGAATTACCTTTAGCACAAGCTAACTCAAGAGCTTTTGTAAGATTAATGCTCTCAGGAGCATCGGACGTGAAACTTGATGTCCAAGGCAGAATTCTAGTGCCCGACTATTTGAGAAAGTACGCCGGCGTTAAGAAGGCGGTAAAGGTCATCGGAGTTTATAACAGAATGGAAGTATGGGATGAGAAGAATTGGGAGGCATACAAGAGTAAGACCGAAAGTGCATCTGATGAGATTGCAGAAAAGATGGCCGACTTGGGGATTTAGTTAGGGATGCACGTTCCTGTTCTTTTACACGAGGTTATAGAGAAACTTGATCCGTATGGCGGAGAGTTTGTGATAGATGGGACGCTTGGTGCAGGCGGGCACGCGAAGGCGTTTATAGAGCGCGTGAGTCCTGGCGGGAAGTTTCTGGGAATCGATTGGGATAGGGGTGCCGTAGAAAGAGCTAGGAGAAACCTTAGCGCAGGCGGTCTAGAAAAGTTCGTGATTCGCGAGGGGAATTATGCAGACTTGCCAGAGATTCTTGCGGAAGAGAACTTAGGTAAAGCAGACATCCTTTTCTTAGACCTTGGATTCTCGTCTGATCAATTGGACAACGGAAGGGGATTCAGCTTCCAGAAAAACGAGCCGCTTATCATGACATACAACGATGAAGAGACGCCAGCTTACTCAGCCATAAGACAACTGAAGAAAAGAGAGCTCGCGGAGGTGATAAGAACATTCAGCGATGAGCGATATGCGGAACGAATAGCGACTGCGATTTACGAAAGAGGGAAGAAGGATCCGATAAAAACTACAGGAGAATTAGCTGACGTCATCAAGGCAGCAGTGCCGAAAAATTATGAGATGGGACGAATTAATCCTGCGACGAGAACGTTCCAAGCAATTCGAATGTATATAAACGAAGAACTCACCAATTTGGAAACAGTACTCAAAGACGTTAAGAAAATTGTAGGTTCGGGCGGACGAGTAGGAATTATCTCATTTCACTCTAAGGAAGACAGAATAGTGAAGAATTATTTTAGAGATATGGCTCATTCAGGGGAAGCAGAACTTATAACAAAGAAACCCCTACAAGCATCCGAAGAAGAAATAAGGAATAATCCGAAAAGTCGAAGCGCAAAACTAAGAGTATTAAAAATAAAATGACAATTATTCAACCAAATAAACACAAAGAAATAAAAAGACTAACAGTATCATTAGGCGCGTTTATTGTAGTCTCAATTTTAGTATGGATGTTTGTTTATATGCAGACCGTTAATTTAAGTCATGACCTTGCGCGGGCGAAGAATCGCCTAGAGGAGATGAAAGTGGAGAACGCCGAATTAAAAGATAGATACTACAACCTTGTGGATGCGGACAATCTGGAAAGATTGGCTGCGGAGCGCGGTTTGGTGAAAGACAAAAATCCACAATGGGCATTCGTATCACAGTTGTAACGGTAGGATTCGCGCTTCTATATTCCCTGCTTGGATTGAATATGTGGAATATCCAAGTAAAGAAAGGAGAGCTTTACCGTGCGCGTGCGGCCTCTCAGCACGAACTTGCCGGAATATTAACTCCAAAGCGTGGGAGCATCTATTTTACGGACAAGGATGGCTCTAGAGTTCCTGCGGCCATAAACAAGGAGTATCCAACGGCGTATGCAGTTCCATCTGAGATTGAGGATCCCGCTAAAGTTGCGAGCATTTTAAGTACTATAAGTAATCGAAGCGAAGATGAATTGGTAGAAGTGCTAGCTCGTGAAAACGATCCATTTGAGCCCATTGCCAAAAGACCGACAGAAGAGCAAATCACGTTTTTAGAAGAACAGAACCTTCACGGCGTTTACGTAGAGCAGAGCTGGACAAGATTTTACCCTCTGAACCGGATAGCATCGCACATTCTTGGGTTTAGTTCAGTCGCCGACGACCCCATAGGAAGCGGGCGGTATGGTTTGGAGCTTTATGGTGATGATGTACTGCGTGGTGAACCTGGAAGCACCGACGGCGACAAACTTGTAAGACCTAAGAACGGCGAAGATTTATATTTGACGATAGACAGAAATATCCAATTCCAAGCAGAGAAACTTTTAGGGGAACTCGTAGCGGAATACAGCGCAGAGAGCGGCACAGTTATAGTCGAGAATCCGACAACCGGAGCTATTCTTGCGATGGCAAGTAAACCCGACTTTGATCCAAACACATATGGCGAGTTCGACATAGGAAATTTTTTAAATCCCGCAGTGCAGTCTATCTATGAACCTGGTTCTATTATGAAAGTTCTAACTATGTCAGCGGGCATCGATGCTGGAAAAATTACACCCTCTACAACATTCTTTGATACTGGATCCGTTACTCTTAACGGCAGGACTATTGAAAACTTTGATTCGAAATCGTACGGCGAGGTTACAATGACGAACGTTATAGAGAAATCAATCAACACGGGCGCTGTTTTTGCAGAACGCGCTATGGGTCCGGATGTTTTTTATAATTACCTCACTAAGTTCGGCATTAATGAAAAAAAGGGTATTGATCTACCAGGCGAAATTGTTGGTAGTTTGAGACCGCTCGAATACGACCCACGAGATATTAATTTCGCGACTGCTAGCTTTGGACAGGGAATCTCTGTTACACCGATAGGTCTTATAACCGCGATAGGAGCAATAGCAAATGACGGTGTAATGATGAAACCATACCTGAATAAAGAAAATTCACCGGAGGAAATAAGGCGTGTAATTTCTGCTGATACCGCGAAGCAAGTGCAGGACATGATGGTATCTGGTGTGAACAAAGCAGTTATCCCGGTAATCGAAGGCTACAATGTCGCAGGTAAAACAGGTACCGCGCAGATTCCGAACTTCATAACCGGCGGATATACCGACGATGTAATTAACACATATGTGGGATTTGCGCCCGCTTACGACCCTGCAGTCATTGTCCTAATCAAGATAGATAAACCGGTCGGAGGACCGCCTGCGGGAATGACGGTAGTACCCGCGTTTCGTGAATTAACCCACTTTGTTTTGAACTATTACGGAATTTCCCCGGATAACGTAAACTAAAATCATGAGGAAACAGATCCTCCGTCTGGCGGAATTTCTTCTGAAAATTCTTGCCAAACTAACTTTAAAGCGTTTCAAACCGCGCATTATTGGCGTAACAGGCAATGCCGGAAAAACGTCAACAAAGCAGGCGATTTACACTGTTCTTAAACACGGCACAGACTTGCGTGTGCGTGTGTCGGGGGGAAGTCTTAATACAGAAATCGGTTTTCCGCTTTCCATACTCGGTGATTATAGAGAATCGGGCGGCCTCCTTTTTGGCATTGGAGTAATTGCTAAGGGTCTCTTACAGCTCGTATCGCCATTTGCCCGAAGAAATTATCCAGAAATATTGATTCTTGAGTATGGAACAGAGAAACCCGGTGATATAGAGAAGTTAATTAATATCTGTAGGCCCGATATAGGTGTCGTAACCGTAATCGGAAGTGTGCCGGTTCACATCGAATTTTACGAATCAGTGGATGCCGTTATAGAAGAAAAATCGAATTTGATAAAAGACCTTGGTCCGGCTGGTAAAGCCGTGCTCAATATCGATGATCCTAGAGTATTTGGCATGAGAGAAATTGCGAATACAGAAGTTATAACTTTCGGATTCGACAGCAGTGCAGACGTACGAATCACAGAGTTCAAGAATAAAAGCAAAGACGGAAAGCCGTTTGGCATGATGATTAAGCTCGGAGTACTTAAAAATAACGCAACTGTCGAGATCGATGGTGTATTCGGAAGAAGCCAAGCATATGCCGTCGCGGCGGCAACAGCCGTAGGACTCGCTGAGAGGATAAACTTGACCAAAATTGTAGACACACTCGCGCTCTATGAAGGAGTTAAAGGAAGAGTCAAATTAATCCCGGGCATTAAAGGGAGCTTCATATTGGATGATAGTTATAATTCTTCTCCGCTGTCGGCTGCGGCTGCGCTTGAAATACTTGACGACCTCGATGCTAAAAGAAAGGTTGCGGTAATAGGAGATATGCTCGAGTTAGGCGTACACACAGAGGGCGCGCACAGAGATCTTGGAAGACACGCCGCCCGCGTTGTTGACTATCTTGTGACAGTCGGTGCGCGGGCCGAATTTATAGCAGAAGGTGCACTTGAAAGAGGATTCCCGGAGAATAAGATCGGAAGATTTGACACGTCGGATAGCGCGAAGACCGCCGTCCAGGAATTAATAAAGGAAGGAGATCTTGTGCTTGTGAAGGGATCTCAAGGTATACGAATGGAAAAGATTGTGTTAGAAATTATGGCGGAGCCACAAAGGGCGAAGGAATTGTTAGTGCGTCAGTACGGCAAGTGGCTAAAGGGTTAATCTACGTAGATATGTACGTACATATTTACGTAAATCGCTCTGGCCTGCCCTTCCGTAGCTTTAGTGAAGGAGGGCCCCATCGTCTAACGGTTAGGACGTGAGCTTCTCAAGCTTAAAATCGGGGTTCGATTCCCC
>Ga0076041_125_pt1 | contig 5674 bp, 8 predicted proteins | sample RifGroB1_FD_68138 | JGI IMG/M metagenome (GOLD analysis project Ga0076041, IMG submission 68138) | Parcubacteria bacterium GW2011_GWB1_45_7
TGGAACAGTTCACCGCGACCAGATTGCAACCTTAAAAGGCGACGTTGAGCGGGAAAAAGCAGATGTGGGTATTTTTATTTCTTTTGAGAGGCCAACTGCGCCAATGATTGACGAGGCAGTCAAAGCCGGAAATTTTGAAGCTTTTGGCGGCTTGAGATACCCTAAAATTCAGATTTTATCCGTTGAACAATTACTACTTGGTGAAAAGCCGAAACTTCCTCCAATAGAAAGTTATCATAAAGAAGCCAAGGAAGTTAAAAGAGACATTCAACATTCTCTCGGAGTATAATAATTAGATTAATTACAAATTTTTTATGAACCAGCCTTTGAAAATTGCGATAAACGGTTTTGGCCGGATAGGCAGATTAATGTTCCGTTTGGGCTTTGGCGACCCGGATTTTGAGTTTGCCGCCGACGCCCAGAATCTGGTTTATCTTTTAGAACACGATTCTGTGTATCGGAAGTATCAAAAAGAAGCCAAGCTTGAAACTAAAGAAGAAAAGTTTTCAAAAACTTCAAGCAGTAGTCAGTTGTTAGTTGATAGTCGTAAAGCTTATGTTTTTTCTGAAAAAGACCCGCTCAACCTTCCCTGGAAGGAATTGGGCATTGATCTGGTGATTGAATCAACCGGCGCGTTTGAGTCTTATGAAAAAGCCAAAGTCCATCTGGACGCCGGCGCCAAACGGGTTTTAATCTCCGCGCCCGCCAAAGACGAAGATTCTTCGACAGGCTCAGAACAGGCGGCCGGACAGGTTATTGGTAAAACCGTTTTACTGGGAGTGAACGAGGAAGATTTAAAGGCTTGTCAGATTTCTTCAAACGGTTCGTGCACGACCAACTCGGCGCACCCGGTGATTCAGATTTTGAATGAAAAGCTCGGCGTTAAAAAAGCGATGCTCTCGACAGTCCACGCCCTGACCTCCACCCAGAACATTGTTGACGGCCCAACCAAAGGCAGTGATTTCAGAAGAGGCAGGTCAGGACCGTATAATATCGTGCCTTCAACCACTGGCGCGGCCACCGCAGTCACTCGCGCGGTCAAAGAGCTTCAGGGCAGGTTTGACGGCATTGCTTTCAGGGTGCCGGTGGCTTGCGGTTCGGTTTCTGACATCACGTTTTTGGCGTCGCGTCCGACGACCAAAGAAGAGGTCAATCAGATTTTGACTGATGCGTCAAAAGAGCCGCGCTGGGCAAATGGGCTACACCCGGACATTGCTTGAACACGCGAGGGCTATAAAACAGATTTTGTAGAAATTTTCAGTTTTCAAGGTTCAATTTTCATTGAATTTTTCCACCTACGGCGGATCTCCCAAAGGGAGACAATGTCTCAATGTTTGGAAGTTGAAAACCGCAAACTCATTGTCTCCTTTCAGGAGATGTCCCAAAGGGACAAAAATTGTAAATTGGTAATTGGAAATTATTTAAAATAATGTTATATCTAGCCACTGACCACCGCGGCTTTGAGCTTAAAGAAAAAATTAAAAGCTATCTTTCGGAAAAAAAGATTGTTTTTGAAGATCTGGGCGCTTTTGAGTACATTGAAACCGACGATTTTCCGGATTACGCGGAAAAATTAGCCAAAAAAGTGGTTGAGGCTGAAAGCCGAAACCCCGAGCAAAGTCGAGGGGGTATTGCGCTCTGCGGCTCTGGCGCTGGCATGTCAATCGCCTTGAATAAGTTTGACGGCATCCGCGCCGGCCTGGCGGAAAATCCGGAAATGGCCGAAGCAATGAAAAAAGACGACAACATTAATGTGTTGGTGGTGCCGGCGGATTTTGTCGGCGAAGCGGACGCGTTTTTAATGATTGAAAAGTTCTTGTTTTCCAGCTTCAAAGCCGAAGAAAAATATCAAAGGCGGCTGGATAAGATTGAAAAAATCGAAGAAAGCAATTAGAAAACCGCCTCAATGAGGCGGTTTTCTCTTGTGAAGGTTTATTTTTTCTCCAGGACATAACGGAGGGCAGAGAGCATGCCCTTGAGGTGGCCAATCGGGTAGTAGTCGTCAAACCCCTTGTTTTCCCAATGTCTGATTGACCCGGCGACATCATAAGATCCTGCTTGCTGTTCGCTGAAGATGCCGTCCCTGGCATAGGCTTGGCGAAGCTCTTTGTCTTTGATTCTTTTTGCATGGCAAAGAGCAGCGGCAAACGGCAGGGAGCTGACCCAGAGCTCTCCTCCTTGGCGCTGGATGTTTTTTAAATGTCCCCACTCTCCGATGCGCTCAATGTCGCCAACTGTTGTGCCGCCGGCTTTGGCAATGATTTCTTCCCCTTCAGCAACAATGCCGGCAATTTCGTTTGCGATAGCTTGGAGTTTTACCGTTGTTTGAAGCATTTGTTCCTCCTTTAGAAACACAAGATTTTTAGATACTGGTTAAGTAATAACACAACTGCTATTTTATTACAAGTTTGATAGAGTAATCCCGGTTTTTCTGCTAAAATGTTTCAGATGGCTGTCATTTTGATTTTTTATTCTGGAGTTAAGATTCAAGAATTCATAAATCATAAATCTAAAATCTTTAATCTAATCCATGCTCGAGATTCTTCCCTCAATCAACCGTTCGACCTGGCAAGAGGTTGAGTCAGACATCAAAAAAATTGAAAACCATTCTGACTGGGTTGAACTTGATGTTTGCGACGGCACGCTTTCAAAAACCAAGACCTGGACAAACCCGGAAGATTTGAAAAAACTTGAGCTTTCGCATCCCTTGCGCTTTGCCGTTCATTTAATGGTGAAAAATCCGGAAAAATACGTCAGGACCTGGATAGACGCCAAAGTCAGGAGAATCATTATCCAGTTTGAAGGGGTTAAAAGCGGATTTTTCGGCAGCCAAAGAAAAAAGATTATCAAAAGCCTTTCTGAACTGTGCCGCGAAAACTGGGTGGAGTTCGGCATCTCGGTTTCGCCGAAAACCGGCGTGGAAAAGATTGGGCCATTTCTTGATTTGATTGATTTAGTCCAGGTTTTGGCAGTGCCGATTGGTTTGAGCAATCAAGGGCTTGACCGGTCCCAGCTTTTCAAAATGTCCGCGCTCAGTGACTTGAAACAAGACAAAAACTTCAAAACTGAATGGGACGGCGGCGTTGAGCTTGAAACTGTTGACCAGATTAAAAAATCCGGCGCTGACATCATTGTTTCCACATCATTTGTTTTCGGCGCCGCTGACCCGGGCCGGGCTCTGGAAGTTTTGAAAAAAACCGCCATTGGCATCGGAGTTTAAAATTAACTGACAACTAAAAATAAAAACAAACAACTAACAACGGGAAAGAATGGATTACAAAGAACTGGAAAAATTAGCGGTTGAGGTCAGGCAGGATATCATCAAATCCTTGGTTGATGTCGGCTCCGGTCATTCAGCCGGACCCTTGGGCAATGTTGATATTTTATTGGCGCTTTTTTTTGAAGTTTTGAAACACAACCCGAAAAATCCGCAGTGGCCGGAGCGGGACAGATTTGTTATTTCCAACGGCCACACCTGCCCCGGACTTTACGCGGTTATGGCGCACGCCGGATATTTTCCGAAAGAAGAGCTTTTCAGTCTGCGGAACTTTGGCTCGCGTTTACAGGGCCACCCCCACCGCGAATCTTTACCCAGCTTGGAAACCACTTCCGGCCCCTTGGGTTCGGGTTTGTCGCAGGCCTGTGGTATGTCTTTGGCAAGCAAGCTGGACAATAAAAAATACAATATTTTTTGTTTGATGTCTGACGGCGAGTTTGACGAAGGCAACACCTGGGAAGCGGTGATGTTTGCCGCAAAATACAAACTCAGCAACCTGACCGCGATTATTGACCGGAACAATATTCAGATTGACGGCTTCACCGAAGAAGTCATGCCTTTGGAGCCGTTAAAAGCGAAACTTGAAGCTTTTAACTGGCACGTTCTGGAAGTTGACGGGCATAATTTCGAGCAGATTGTTGGCGCCTGCGAAGAAGCCAAAGCGATTTTTGAAAAGCCGGTGATGATTATTGCCCATACGATTCCGGGCAAAGGCGTGGATTTCATGGAGTTTGACCCGAAATGGCACGGCCTGCCGCCGAATGCCGGCGAAGCGGTTGAAGCTTTGCGGGAGCTGAGAACTCTGAAAGGAAAATTGGAAGAAGAATAAAGGGATGAAATGTTGTATATCGGTTCTACTAACGATTTAAGGGCGAGGCTTAAATTACATAACAACGGTAGAGTTTCTTCAACCAGAAAGAGGATTCCTTTTGAGGTAGTTTATTATGAAGCGTATAAATCAGAAAAAGATGCGAGAATTCGTGAGCATAACTTAAAGTTGCGATCTAATGCTTTACGTCAGTTAAAACAAAGAATTAAATTAAGCCTCGCCTAAAGAGGTGTGGGGGTAAATGTTAAATCACAAACTATATTTGAACAAAGAGATTTTCTCGGACAAAGTTGAGAAAAAAACCACTCGCGCCGGGTTTGGTTCGGGTTTGGCAAAAGCCGGAGATCCGTCGGCTGACGGAAACAAAAACGTGGTCGCTTTGACAGCAGACCTGCGCGATTCGGTCAACTCGACAGAGTTCGCCAAAAAATTCCCGGAACGTTTTTTTGAGTGCGGCGTTGCCGAACAAAACATGATTACCGTGGCGTCCGGACTGGCGATTTCCGGAAAAATTCCGTTCACGACTTCATATGCGTACCGTGGCGTCCGGACTGGCGATTTCCGGAAAAATTCCGTTCACGACTTCATATGCGGTTTTTTCGCCCGGCCGGAACTGGGAACAGATAAGAACCACGATTGCTTACAACAATGTACCGGTCAAGATTGTCGGCGGTCATACCGGGCTTTTGACGAGCTTTGACGGCGCCACTCATCAGGCTCTTGAAGACATTGCTTTGATGCGGGTGATGCCGAACATAAAAGTGATTGTGCCGTGCGATTTTTTTGAAGCGGAAAAAGCGACGCTGGCAATGGCCAAAGACAAACAGCCGAACTATCTGCGCCTGAACCGGCCGGAACTGCCAGTACTGACCACGGGAAAAACTCCGTTTGCCATTGGCAAAGCCCAGGTTTTCTGGACATCTTCAAAACCGCAAGTAACCATCATTGCCTGCGGCGAAGAAGTTTATTATTCTTTGTTGGCGGCTAAAACGCTTGAAGAAAAAAATATTGAAGTTGAGGTGATTAATCTTTCCACTGTCAAACCCCTGGACTCAAGAACAATTCTTGAGTCAGTCAAAAAATCAGGCAAAGTCATTACCGTGGAAGACCACCAGGTGGCCGGCGGCATGGGTTCAGCCGTAGCCGAGTTTCTGGCGGAAAACTATCCGGTCAAAATCAAGTTTTTGGGCGTCCATGATGCGTTCGGCGAATCAGGCAAGCCCGAAGAGCTTTTGGCAAAACACGGCCGTGGAAAGCCTTTGAATAAAAGGGATTTTATCCACAAAATATGTCTTATCTAACGATCGTTAGATAAGACATATTTTAGTTTTACTGCTGCTGTCAGGCTGTTCGGTTTTTGAGGTCAGTGATTGTTTTGAGAAAATCTTCTTTTTGGGAAAACGGCAGATAAAAACCGTATTTTTGGCCGCCGGAAGTTTCAATAATCGCGCCCGGCATCCAGATTGGCCCGAGGCTGACCGAGGCAATTTCTTTGAGCGGCAGGCTGATTCTGGCCAGGATGCCAAACAGGCCCTTGTAAACAAGGCGGTCCGGATAAATCTCAGTCT
>Ga0076041_118_pt1 | contig 5457 bp, 5 predicted proteins | sample RifGroB1_FD_68138 | JGI IMG/M metagenome (GOLD analysis project Ga0076041, IMG submission 68138) | Parcubacteria bacterium GW2011_GWB1_45_7
CGCGCTAAATGCGGCGGCACATCCTAAGTCAAGCGACTATCTTTATTATCTTTCAACTCGCGACGGCTCGCAAATTATTTATTCCAAAACACTCGCCGAACATCTTTCTAATCGCGCAAAATATTTGGGATTTTGATTCGAGCAGAAAAAGACAGCTCATATCTCGGCACGCCGTCTTTGCCTGCTGGCAAAGCGTCTGGTTCTCGCCATGTCGGGCTCCGAAGACGCCTTGCTATAAGCTGTCTTTTTCTGCTCTACTGTTGCGCTTTACTTTTATTTGGGCTTCTGCTATGTTTAGCACTTAGCCGTAGACAGCAGGTATTAAGCGATTCAGGAATACTTGAATCCTCCTGCCGAGGTCGTACTGCGGAAATACGCAGTTTTTGTTTTAAAAACTGCAAATCATCATTATGAAAACAAAAGAACAAAAAAGAGAAACAATAGACGCGCTCATAAAAGCGATGCCGGATGTTACCGCTACAGTTTTTACCACATTCGCACGAGAAGGCGAGTCTGGATTGTCGGTCGCGCAGATGCAACAAATGCGTCGCGAATTGAGATTAATCCAGAGCGAATATGTTGTTGCTAAAAAAAGACTTATAGAGCAAGTAATTTCTAGTCTCGGATATGAAGGAGTAGATATATCATCCGCAGATGGATCAATGGGTCTCATGCTTGCAAAGGGAGATATCTACACCGCAGTGAAAACTTTGGCAAAGTTTGCCAAGACAAATCCGGCATTAAAATTATTTGTCGGATGGACTGACGGACACATTATTACGCACGAAGAATTAATGGAAATGGCATCACTGCCAAGTCGCGAAGAGTTACTTGTGCGCCTGATTGGGATGTTGCAATCTCCAATGCGCGGGCTTGCAATTGTGCTTAATCAAATTGCGTCGCAAAAATCGTCAGAAGTACAAACTGTATAATCAAATATGGACAACACACAATTTATTGAAATGATAGAAAAGATGAGCGCTTCCGAGCTTAATTCTCTAGTAAAAGCGCTTGAGGAAAAGTTTGGCGTATCTGCGGCCGCATTTTCAGCCGCTCCTGCCGCCGCTGGCGCAGTAGAAGAGAAAGACTCATTTACGGTTGTTTTATCAAAACCTGGAGATCAGAAAATCCAAGTGATTAAAGCAATCCGAGAAGTTACAGGCCTTGGCTTAAAAGAAGCAAAGGATATGGCAGAAAAAGAAGGTTCCGTCATTAAAGAAAATGTGAAAAAAGTAGAAGCAGAAGAAATCAAAAAGAAACTGCAAGACGCCGGGGCGGCAGTAGAGCTAAAGTAAAATTGTATTGACAAATAGTCAAGAAAAGACTATGCTTTTTGCATTCCTCAAGACGAAAAGCGTCTATACGCCAGAAAAGCTGGCGTATGCAATCCGCTAAGGAATAACGATGGAGGTTTGTATGCGCAAATGGATTCCGTTGGTGCTGATGGTCGTGTCGTTTGTTACTACCATGGCCATTGTTCAATCAATGACTATCATGTATAAACCGACTAGCGAGATGAACGCGCTTGGGTACTTGTACATGGCAATTACACTCGCTTTTTCTGTTGGTGCCGGATTCTGTTTTGCCCAGATCAGAATGGCTACCAGGATCGAGGCGAACGCCAAGCTCTTCCTCCAGCGTTTAACGGTCGTTGCGCCGGAGGCCGTAAGAAAAGTTCGACAAGAACTGGCGGCAGCACTGCTTAAGGTGCATCAGGAAAATCTGCTTCTTCAATCTGGGGAGAAGCAGATTAGCGACGACGGGCTTCGCGACGAAGAAGAAGGTGCTAGGATCTGCGCTCAGAAACGAGAAGTTTGTGGGAGAGAACTGGCAGAGTTCATCGCAAAGCGGCGCGACGATTTTTGGGGGGTCACCAACCTCTTGGTGGATTGGGGGATCATCGACGGGCTCCCCGATTCCTATAAGGACTGTCTGCCGCCGAAGGCCTGAAGCACAAGAACCGATGGAAAACCCGCAAGGGGAGTACCATCGGCTTTTTATTGTGTATCGGTAACTTGCCAGATTTTTCCGTCCTGGGCTATTGCGAAGTAATTATTTTGTTCTCCTGCACTGAATGAAACAAATGTTTGCTCTGAGTCCAGTTTAAGGGATCTCTCCAGAACTCCGTTAGAAGTTATGAAGTATATTCGTTCGGTAGAAGGAGATAAAATAACTGCGCGATTATCTCCGTTTGGCGCAACGCTCCACGCGCCTGTAGGCTCAAGAGGAAGTTTTGATTGCTCTGTCTGCGCGCCCTTAAATAATGTCGTAACAGTCCCATCGCCACTTATTATGTGTATAGACCCATCAATCCACATTTTTTGTGCATCGGATGGAAGCATTTGTCCAGCGGCAAGCCAAAGTTTGCCGACTGGCTTGGCGGACGATATGCCAGAAACTTTTGTTATTGATTGATCTGTTAGCAAATACAATGATCCAGCATATAGCATCGCATCGCGTACATGATCTTGTGTTGGCAAAATATGTGTTACTGCTGTGCCAGACTGCGCAATAGTGATTGTCGTGGCACTTGTATCAATTATTGCCACGCCATTTTCCCACGGCATGATGATATCCGGACTTATTTCTGGAAGCGGAATTTGTTCGCCGAATTCATGATTTTTTACTGATACCACGGAAAGCGATCCATCTGATGCTTTTAAAATTCCCCAAAGAGACATTGATGCGGACGACCATGTTGAGGCAATAAATTTATCATTTGTCTGAATCGGTTGTATAAAAAGCGACAATTTTGTTTCCACCGCACTATCAAGAGAATCAATAAGCTGTACGATAGATGCATTCAACGATGTCGTGTTTGCGTGCTGGCTTATCGCGTCTGATGTAATTGTTGCTAGTGCCTCAAGCGCAAGCTTGCGTGCTTGTGCTGGGGAATCTTTTACAAATAATTTTGCCTGATCCAAAAGACTAGATGCTTCGGTTACCGCTGATTGTGCTGTTCGTTCTTCTGCGCTTGTTAGAGCATATTTTTTTACGCCAATAGTCCCACCGATTATGACAAGTGCAACAAGGCCAACCATAATTGCGCGTCCGCGAGTATCAAGACGCAAATACTTCATGCGATCTATTAAATGAGTGAATCTGTTCTTTCGTGTTTCAAACGAATACTCCGTAGAAATCATGGCTACAGTAGGCGATCCCGATTGCTGTCTTGGGGTCCATGACACACGAGCTTCAGGGTGATGGCTTGGTGAGCTTTCCGAATTTGTTGACGCAAGCGTGCCTTCAAGTACTGGCGCTATTGATGACGGCATACGCGTTTCGCGGATCATCACATGTACAAGCGTCGCAGAAAGCGACGGCTTTTTCTTGCTCGCTTGAGCGACTTCATCGGCAAAGTCTTCCGGGGTATGTTTTACAAGCCAAGACTTAAGCGATTTTTCTCGTGATGAAATCCCACGGTTTGGCACAAACGCGAGCACGCGATCATTTGCCTGCATGGCTCCAGAAATAATATGCGAAAATTGTTTTTGCTCTGTGCGTTCTCTGGCAAATCCACTTGCCGCAGTTAAAATATCCAAAACACTCCCGTCTCGCGCAAGAAGCAATTTAAACGAACCGAGCTTTGTCGCAAATAACTGACTCCCCGTAAAAGCGATAACACCAATCGCAAGTTTTTCTGTATCTGTTGGTGCGCACTCGCGAACTACATCGTTTACCTTGCGAAGCGTGCGCGTAAAAGCTTCTTTCGGTGCAAGCGCGCTCTGTGCGTAATATTCTCTTCGCGCAAGAGCGGCAACAAGACTTACTAAATATCCCGTCGCATCTGCATCAGGAGTTCTGCGCCCCAAAATTACAAGAGATCCAAGCGGTGCGGCGACTTGTGTAGTGGGTTCGTATGAAAAACAATCAACTGCATCGTCGCCCTCATTGTTTGCGGTAACGATTTCTTGGATGGATGAGGTAAGGGCGATGCGTTCCATGAGATGTTGCAGATCTTGCAATCCACAATATAATCAGCTCTACTCGCATTGTACGCGAGATTCGCTTCATATGTCAAAGGCAATACTTGATACAATCTTTGGTTCCAGGGTGCGGGTAAAGATTCTAAAGCTTCTTTATCGGCAATATCCGGCTTCATTTGGGCTGGCAGAGCTTTCTGCGCGCATTCAAGAGCCGTCATTTATTGCTCGTCGCGAATTAGCTTTATTGCAGGTAGTCGGATTAGTAAAAAAGATTCGTGTTGCCAAAACAATTGAGCAATATGGACTTAATTCGTCCTCTGATCTATTTGCGGAGCTTCGCGAGTTGGTATTAAAACCATTGCCAGCAGAAATCGTGCGACTCTCAAAACGAATTGATTCACTTGGTCGCATCCAGTTGGCGATTGTTGCTGGTATTTTTGTAAGTCGTCCAGAGGAACGCACATACGAAGCCCCAGCAGATCTTTTTATAGTGGGGGATATGATTGATAAGAAAAAACTAAATCTATTTTTAAAATCTCTTGAAGCGGATATGGGTGCAGAGATTCGCTTTGCAGTAATGGACCCCGACGAATTCCGTCATCGCTATGAATATTTTGATCGCTTCTTGCGCGTGCTCTTAGAAGGCCCCCACCAAAAACTTATAAATAAAATGGAATAGTTGGCGATTGCATGATATATTTTGCACCACAAAGGAGGGCGCATAGCTCAGATGGTTAGAGCGTTGCATTCACATTGCAAAGGTCGCTGGTTCAAATCCAGCTGCGCCCACCAAAAATCAAGAATAACAATTTGGCATAACGCGATAATTTGTTATTGTGTTTTTTAGGTGTGCGACAATCATCGCACAAAGGAGGTAGTGATGGCGAAACAACAACAGTATGAAGATCTTGTGAAGTCCGCAATCTCTTACATTCGTTGTCCTGGTGAGGTAGATAACAATCTTGGCTTGAAAGCGTGTGCATAGGCGCTTCTTGCCGTTGCGGAAGCGATTCATGAGATGCGGCATGCAAAGACCACGAAGAGGAAGAGAATGGTCGCGCAGGTCTATGGGACGAAGTCAGTCTAAAAGGCGATACAAGTTCCGGTCTCGCTTGTTCGGTAATAAGTCGCCCAGAGATGATATCAAATGGCGATATTTTATTGTTTAGGTTATCCACATTGCCAAAGGCGCAGAGTGGAATAGAATTGTTGCTGGGTGGGATGAGGTGTAAATAAGTGGGATGCTAATCGGAGAATATACACACAACTTGGATCCTAAGAGGCGCCTCTCCATCCCTTCAAAATTTCGCCGTGAGCTTGGCAATGGCGCAGTGCTCACGCGTGGACTGGACGGCTGTCTTTGGCTGTTTCCACGCGGATCATGGATCGTTCTTGCCGAAAAAATTGCCGCACTGTCTATGGCACAGCGCGACACGCGATCGTTTGCGCGGCTTATTTTGTCTGGTGCGGTAGAGGTTGAGTTTGACTCGCTCGGTCGCATTCTAGTGCCGGAGTATCTTCAAAAATACGC
>Ga0076041_119_pt1 | contig 5404 bp, 3 predicted proteins | sample RifGroB1_FD_68138 | JGI IMG/M metagenome (GOLD analysis project Ga0076041, IMG submission 68138) | Parcubacteria bacterium GW2011_GWB1_45_7
ATCGCTTCAATACAGAAGCGCGTATGAGGTGGCACGAGAGAATGGTATATTACTAGGAGAAACTAACACAGAGAGTTGCACTTGAGGGAGGAATTTACCGCTCCAACATAATTATTACGATACCCAAACCATAGCCACACTGCAAGTGTTACATAACAAGCAAGCATTGTTGGTGCATCCATTTCTGCTTGTAATGTGGCGTGTGGCAGTGCTGATGCCGTGCGAATCACCAAAAGCATTAGTGCAGAAATTAGCCACGCAATCTGACCAACAAGAAGTCCCGCGAATGGCAAAATAAGTCCAGCGATACTTGTGATAAATCCCAAAAGCATCGCAAGTGGCACCAACGGAAGCACGAGAAGATTTACCGGAAGTGTATACACCGCAAAAACGCCAAAAGTAAATAAAATTAGTGGAAGCACCATAATATTGGCGGAAATTGTCGTGGCAAGTATTGAAATAAAAACTGCCTTAAATTTTTTTGCATGTATTTTGAAAAATAATTTTTCAAAAAACTGCGAAATAATTGGTGCAAGATACACAATCCCAACAACAGCAAGAAAAGATAATTGAAATCCGACATCCCATCGAATCAAGCGAGGATTGTATAATGCCATCAGAGATGCCGAAAGTAATATTGCTGTGCCAGCATGGCTTGCACGACCAAGTTGAATTGCTGTAATTGCAAGTATGCCCATGATTGCGGCGCGCACCACCGATGCAGATGCACCAACCATAAGTGTAAACGCCACAATGCCAATTAAAGTGAGCCAGTATGCGCGTGTGCGCCCAAATCGCGCCAGAATCGCGCCTAACACGGCGGCAATAATTGTGATGTTGTATCCGGAAATCGCTAAAATATGGCTTGTGCCAGTGCGCGCAAATGCATCGGTAAGCGCCTGCGAAATTGTGCCACGAATTCCATAAATAATTCCATTCAGAAATGATGCCTCTGTCTCTGGCACAAAACGCGCAAGCGACTCGGCAAGCGCATCGCGCACAAAAGCAAGATTAATTTTTATCCATCGCAGTGTGCGCATAAAAAACGGCATTTCAATTTTATCTGTTGGCACATCAAACTTCGGATAAAACATTTGCGCGTGTATGCCATCTTTTGCGAGATATCCAATATAATCAAAACCGCCAGAATTTTTTGGCTGTTGTGGCGTGCCTGTTAATTCGTATATCTGCCCATAGCGAGGTCTCACCTCGCTAGAACCGAGCACCAAAATTCTGCCGCTTACTGGCTTTATAGCTTGAAATCGCCACCGCCCACCACTTTTTGTAAGTTCAAAATCTCCGTCCACAAATCCAGTCATCGTTACGGATTTTTTTGCTCCTGCCAAATCCCAAAGATCTGATGGTTGCGACATCACATAATTTGTTCTTACTATTCCTAGCACAACACCAATCAGCATTATGCCAATTAAAACTTCACGCTGGTGACGCGATGCCATCAATACAGAGACAACAAAAGCAATAGCCCAAAGCACCCACGCGTGTATCGCAAAAAATGATGATATTCCTACGCCGACAAGAAATCCTACAAGCGCTAGTTGCATACTCCCGTCGTTGCAAAGCAATTTGGACAGGTCCAGCACGAGCCAGCGCGAAACATTAGCGTGCCACACTGGCACACTGGCGCATCAGTGTTTGATACTGGAGTTGCGGCAATGTTTGGTAGTTGAGCTTGAACCATGCTTGATGCGGGCAGTGGATTTATCGGTAAAGAATCTGTTTTAATCGGACCGAATAATTCTTCTTTATCATCTTTTGACAAAAATCTCATACCAAGATATCTGAACACATAGTCTGCTATGCTTTTTGCGGCTGGGATTTCTGGGTTGCTTGTAAATCCTGCTGGCGCAAAGCTTGTGTCTTTGAATTTACGGACCAATGTTTTAAGTGGCACACCAGACTGCAAACACATACTTACCAGTGTGGCAACGGTGTCTAGCAGTCCGGAAATCGTACTTCCTTCTTTTGCGGCTACCAAAAATAATTCGCCTGGCTGACTATTTAATGGATATAATCCAACTGTCAGATATACTTCGTGCCCACCAACAGAAAACTTATGCGTAATCGCCGGCCTCTCATCGGGAAGATGCACTCTAGTATATCCATTTACTTTTTCTACCAAGGAAGGCGTAGACGATGATTCTGTTGTTTCTTTTTTCGTATTTAGTGGTTGAAGGCCTTTTGATCCATCGCGATATATGGCTATAGCTTTTAATCCGAGCCGCCATCCTTCAATAAACACTTCGCGAATATCATCGCGCGTTGCGGAGTTGGGGAGATTTACTGTTTTGGAAATCGCTCCTGAAATAAACGGTTGTGCCGCCGCCATCATTCGCAAGTGTCCGTCGGCGGATATACTTCTTTCTCCTTTTGTTGCTTTAAATGAACAGTCAAACACTGCCAAATGCTCTGGCTTTACATGCGGAGTGCCTTCAATAGTTTCGTGTTTAACTATATATTCATTAATTTCGCGAATTTGTTCTTGTCCATATCCGAGCCTCTTTAGCGCAGACTGTATTTGTGTATTTACAAGCTTCAAAACACCGCCACCAACAAGTTTTTTGTATTTAATAAGTGCAAGCTCTGGCTCAATCCCAGTCGTTGAACAATCCATCATAAATCCGATTGTGCCAGTTGGAGCAAGCACGGAGACTTGCGCGTTACGAACGCCGTGCATTCTGGCAAGCTCTGCCGCCTCATGCCACACAACACGACTTGCCGCTTGTAGAGTTCTATCTCCAACGCCCAAAGATGTTGCATGCGCAAAAAGCGAATCTGCTTCCGCACGATGCATGTCAATCACCTTAAGTTGTGGATCGCGATTTACTGCAAATCCTTCATACGATCCCTTAATATCTGCGATTAGTGCCGATGTCCGATACGCTTCTCCAGACATAAGCGATGTAATTTGTCCGCACATCAAACGGCCTTCATCAGAATCATACGGGAGTCCAAGTGTCATCAGCAACGATCCTAGGTTTGCATATCCTAGCCCAAGCTGTCTGAACGCGATTGCGTTTTTGGTAATTTTTTCTGTTGGATAACTTGAATTGCCAACAATTATTTCTTGTCCAAGTATTAATGTGTTTACTGCATGTCGGAAATGAGTTGTATCAAATGTTCCGTCCGGACGGAGAAACTTCACAAGATTTAATGATGCAAGATTGCACGCAGAATCATCCAAATGCATATATTCGGAGCATGGATTTGATGCATTGATTCGTCCAGTGTTTGAGGCCGTATTCCATCTATTGATAGTTGTATCATATTGCATGCCAGGATCAGCCGAGTGCCATGCGGCATCCGCAATCCAACCCATGATTTCGCGCGCTCTAACTTTTTCAATTGTTTCTCCTGTCTTTACAGCACGAAGATCCCATTGGAGATCTTCTTCAACTGCACGCATAAATTCGTCTGTTACGCGCACAGAATTATTTGCATTTTGAAATGGCAAAAGTGTATAGGGAGAAAACAATCCGCAATCCAAATCATTCACGATGCCGGACGAGACAAGAACCTTTGAATAATCCTCTATCACTTTTTTTGAATAAATAAAATCTTTAACATCTGGGTGGCTAACCTGCATTACAACCATTTTAGCCGCCCGTCTTGTTGCTCCGCCAGATTTGATTGTATTTGCTACGCCATCTGCGCCCTTCATAAATGAAACTGGGCCAGACGATGTTCCTCCTTTGCTTAACGCTTCCTTGGAGGATCGAAGTTTTGAAACATCCAGCCCGGATCCTGACCCCATCTTGAAAATCATTCCCTCATCGCGATACCACTGAAGTATTGATTGCATGTCGTCTTCAACAGAAAGAATAAAACACGCAGAACATTGTGGTTTTTCATAAATGCCAACATTAAACCAGGCTGGAGAATTAAATGATGCGTATTGATTGACTAAAAGCCATGTAAGGTCTTCGGCGTATCTTTCGGCGTCCGCCGCAGATATAAAATATCCCCCGGCAAGTCCCCAGCGCGCGACCGTTTGAGCTACACGATCAATCATTTGGCGCACTGATTGTTCGCGCGCCGGCGTATTTAATTGTCCGCGGAAATATTTTGAAACAACGATATCTGTAGCTGTCTGACTCCATGTTGAAGGGATCTCTACCTCGCGTTGTTCAAAAACAACGCTTCCGTCTCCTTTTGTAATTTTCGCATCCCTTCGTTCCCATGAAATTTCATCGTATGGATGGCGAGACGCGTCTCCAAATCTTCGTTCCCATGAAAATCCCACTGGCTTCTTTTTTGTCGCAACCGCCACATTTTGAGATTGCTCATTTCGCGCATGACGAACTCCATTGCCAATGCGCTCATGAGATTGATTAATATCTTGCGGCGGCGTGATATCCATGCGTTTAGCAGATATCAGAAGATTTTCACCTGCCACAGAAGAGTAATCAGAGAAACATAAGCTCTCTGACGGCTCGGGTTGCGGCGGATGAAACCCGATGAGACCTGAAATAATTTTTTCGTCCCTCGTTACTTGAGTGGAGGACTTCATTGTAGGCAGACTGTACGATTGGAGCAATGTGGACAAGTAATTGACAAAAGAATGTTTGTATGATAAGCTTAGGTATTGGAGGCATACATGTATTATGGCGATTGGTCAGTTGGAATATCAGCAGGATCAGAGAGGAGGATACCGATCGTTGGCTTTCTGGCCGTAATAGCAACAATCCTTCTCCTGTTGGCGTGCTGATGCTCTTCGCCCGTTCCCAGACTGTTTGGGAATGGGCGATTTTTTATTTCATCTTCCGACGAATAAATGCAGGGATATCAATATCAAAACCATTTCCATCTGCATCTGCTGGTGGAGTTTCTTGTGTTGATGGTGTGATTGTTTGAGTTGGAGATTGTGCCCTGACAAGATCTGGTCGCGTTTGTTGTGCTGGACGCGTTGACTCATTTGTCCCGAAAAAATTAATGTCATTTGGTCTCGCCTGATTTTGAAGTGGCGAGCGCGAAGGAGAATATCCAGCAGAAAATCCAGTAGCAATAACTGTAACTTTCACTTCGCCTTTTTTAAGCTCGTTTTCAGTATCATATCCCATGCCAAAAATTACATTCGCATCACGATCAACATGTTGAGTGATAATGCTTGCCGCTTCGTTTATTTCCGACATGCTTAAATCATCGCCACCGCGCACATTTAGCAAAACGCCTTTTGCCCCCTCAATTGAAACTTCCAAAAGTGGCGAGTTGATCGCTTGTCGCGCGGCTTCAACTGCACGATCTTCTCCAGATGCGACGCCAATTCCCATAAGCGCAGACCCAGAATTTGCCATGATTCGTCTTACATCGTTGAAGTCCGAATTTATGAGGTCGTTTCTCGTGATAAGATCCGAAACTCCTTGAACGCCCTGGCGAAGCACATCAT